>ERZ1673695.378-NODE-378-length-72762-cov-6.882749_pt1 | contig 72762 bp, 59 predicted proteins | sample MGYA00580225_ERZ1673695 | MGnify/ENA primary metagenome ERZ1673695 (study PRJEB41218, sample SAMN15661739) | gut metagenome | host: Homo sapiens | place: Canada: London | collected 2015-08-20/2019-03-30 | study: EMG produced TPA metagenomics assembly of... | reverse complement strand
GCGCGCGGTGGCTCCCGGCGGATATGGACACCCCCATCAGTCTCTTCCTCGGTATGTGCCACGAGCATCACGGCATTCTGCTGGAAAGCGCGGAGGTCGACGGGCGGTGGGGACGCTACAGCATTCTGGCCTGCGACTTCCTGCTTCAGGCCACCTGCCGGGACGGGCTGCTGGCCCTCGACACCAACGACGACCGCCTGCGCCCCTTTGCCGCGCTCAACGGGATGCCCTTCACGGAAGGCTTGCGCACGCTCATGCGCGGCCTGCACCTCGAAAAACCCGAGGGCATCACGCTGCCGCCCATCACCCGCGCCCTGTACGGCTATTTCGGCTACGGCATGGCGAGCTTCTTCAACAAGAAGCTGGAAAACTGCCTGCCCCAAAAGGACGCCGACGCAAGTCTTGTTCTGCCGGGAACCGTGCTCGTGTTCGACCACCTGTACAACCGGCTGTGCCAAATCAGCCTCGGCGAACACAGGGACGTGAACGGCGCACGGACGCGGGAATGCGGCGCGGCCCTGCCCTTCATCGGCGAAGATGCCGTGACCGCCACGCCGGGACGGGAAGGCTACATGGATGCCGTGAACAAAATCAAACAGATGCTCCGTCAGGGCGAGGCCATTCAGGTCGTTCCCTCCTGCCGGTTCAGCACGCCGTTCGAGGGAGACGCCTTCACCCTGTACCGCCGGATGCGCCGCTGCAACGCCTCGCCTTATATGTTCTTCATGGATCTGCCGGGCATCACCCTGTTCGGCTCTTCTCCCGAAGTCATGGTCCGGTGCGACGAAGGCAAGCTCCAGCTCTCCCCCATCGCCGGGACCCGCAAACGCGGCGCCGACGATCTCGAAGACGCCCGCCTCGCCGCAGAGCTGCAGGAAGATCCCAAGGAACGCGCCGAGCACGTCATGCTGGTGGATCTGGGCCGCAACGACCTCGGGCGCATAGCCCGCCCCGGCACGGTCAACGTGGAGCGGCTCATGGAAGTGGAACGCTTCTCCCACGTCATGCACCTGACCTCGCGGATCACGGCCCGGCTCCAGCCGGATCTCGACGCGCTGGACGTGCTGGCGGCGACCTTCCCGGCGGGCACGGTCAGCGGCGCGCCCAAAGTCCGGGCTATGGAAATCATCGCGGAAACGGAACAGCTTCCGCGCGGCCCCTACGCGGGCTGCATCGGCTGGCTCGGGCTCGACGACGACAACGTCAGCCTCGATACCGGCATCACCATCCGCAGCATGTGGGTAAAGGATGGGAAACTCCATTGGCAGGCGGGCGGCGGCATCGTCTTCGACTCCGATCCCGTCGCCGAATGGAATGAAGTCTACAATAAATCAGCCATCATGCGTACCGTGCTCAACACCACCGGAGAAGACCATGTTCCTGCTCATCGATAACTACGACTCGTTCACCTACAACCTCGTGCAGGCTTTCTACGCGCTCGGGCAAGATCCCGTGGTCGTCAAAAACGACGATCCCCGTCTGCTCGAACTGGCGCAGGACCCGTCCCTGAACATGGTGTGCCTCTCCCCCGGCCCCGGCCATCCCAAGGACGCCGGATACTGCATGGAAGTCCTCCGCATCCTCGATCCCAAAGTCCCGGTGCTCGGCGTCTGCCTCGGCCATCAGGCCCTCGGCCTTGCCGCCGGAGCCGAAATCGTGGTCGGGCCCTGCATCATGCACGGCAAGGCATCCGAAATCGTGCACGACGGCTCGGGGCTTTTCTCAGGCGTCCCGAACCCCATGCGCGTGGGGCGCTACCATTCGCTGGTCGTCCGTTCCGACGTGGACGAGGCGCACGCCAAATTCACGGTCACGGCGCACGGTCCCGAAGGCGAAATCATGGCCCTCCGCTATAAGGATCGCCCGTGGGTGGGCGTCCAGTTCCATCCGGAATCGATCCTGACCCCGGACGGGCTGCGCTTGCTCGGCAATTTCCCCAAGGCGATCCTGCCCGCGGGCAATGACGCCAACGCCATCAACGTCATTCTGGATACCCTCGCCAGCGGACAGGATCTGACCGCTGACATGGCTTCCGCCGGATTCTCGGCGCTCATGGACGGCACCATGACCCCCTCTCAGGCGGGCAGCTTCCTCATGGGCCTGCGCATGAAGGGCGAAAGCCCGCTCGAAATGGCCCACGCCACCCGCGCCGCGCTGGCCCGGGCCGTGCGCGTGGACGGCATCGAAGGCTCCTATATTGAAGTCGTGGGCACCGGAGGCGACGGGCGCTCGTCCTTCAACTGCTCCACCGGCACGGCGCTCACGCTGGCGGGCATGGGCTATCAGGTGGTCAAGCACGGCAACCGCGCCGTGTCCTCCAAATGCGGCAGCGCCGACGCGCTGGAAGGGCTCGACGTCAATCTGGACGTCAACCCAGCCGAAGTGGGCAAAATCCTGCACGACCAGAACTTCGTGTTCCTGTTCGCGCAGCGGTTCCACCCCTGTTTCCGCAACATCGCGCCCATCCGTAACGAACTCGGCATCCGTACCCTGTTCAACCTGCTCGGCCCCCTGATCAACCCGTCCCGCCCCACGCACATCCTGCTGGGCGTGGCCCGGCCCAATCTCGTGAAGCTCATGGCCGAAACGCTGGCCCAGTCTTCCGTACACCGGGCCGCCGTGGTTTGCGGGGCGGGCGGCTATGACGAAATAACCCCCATCGGCCCGAACGAAATGATCATCCTCGACGACGGCAAGCTCGAACCGCTCACCCTCGATCCGGCGGACTACGGCATCCCCGCGTGCACGCCCGAAGACCTTGCCGTGTCCAGCCGTGACGAAGCCGTCGCCGTCCTCCGCGAACTCCTCGCCGGACGCGGCCCCGAAGCCATGCGCAACATGCTCGCCCTCAACGTCGGCATGAGCATCTATCTGCTGGAAGGCAAGCTGCCGCTGGCGACCTGCATAGCGAAAGCCCGCGAAGCCCTCGCTTCCGGCGTGGGGGGGAGGGTGCTCCATGCTGCTTGAGAAATTCAAAACGGCGAAACAGCCCGAGATACAAGCGCTCCGCCAGCTCGAATACATCAATATGCTGCCGTTGTCGCTTCGGATCGAGCGTCCGTCCTTTCTAAACGCCCTGTGCGCTCCGAACGGAAACCGGCCCCACGTCATCGCGGAGTTCAAGCGGGCGTCCCCTTCGCGGGGGGACATCCTGATGGATTTCCCGCCGGAAGAAGCGGCCAAGCAGTACGCCGAAGCCGGTGCTTCCTGCCTCTCCGTGCTGACCGAGGAAACCTATTTCAAGGGCACGCTCGGGTATCTCAAGCGCATGTCCGCGCCCGGACTGCCTTTGTTGCGGAAGGACTTCATCTTTGATCGGTTACAGGTGGCGGCTACGGCGGCGACCCCGGCCTCGGCCCTGCTGCTCATCGTCCGCCTGACGCCCGACGCGGCCCTGCTTCGCTCCCTGCGCGAGCAGGCGGAAGCACACGGCATCGACGCCGTGGTTGAGATCTTCGATGAGGCCGATCTCGCCCTTGCCCGCGAGTCCGGGGCACGGATCATTCAGGTGAACGCCCGGGATCTGGATACGCTGCAAGTGGATCGCTCCGCCTGCCTCCGTCTTGCGGAGCGGTTCCATCAGGCCGGGGACAACGAAGCATGGATTGCGGCGAGCGGCATCTCCGCTTCGGATCATCTCCGTCAGGCCGCCGGCGCCGGCTACCAGGCCGTGCTTGTCGGGACCAGCCTCATGGACGGCGGCGCGCCCGGCGCGGCGTTGAAGGGGCTGTTGGAGAGGTAAGACCGGGGGAAGGGAGGAGAAACTTTTCTGGAGAAAAGCTTTCTCCTCCCTTCCCCCAGACCCCCATCCCTCCTCTTCCAAAGACTTTTGTATTTATCGAATCCCTGTTTGAGGGAGTACGGATTATCTGAGCTTTCAAGAGGGATTGGCGGGCAGGATAGAGAGAATTGGGTTCTTCCGTCCCGTTTTCACCAATATTTTCCAGTGGAGCCACAGTGAACGACTTGATCATCAAAATCTGCGGGATGCGCGAACAGGCGGAGCTGGACTGCGCCGCCGCGCTCGGAGTGGACCTCTGCGGGTTCATCTTCGCCCCGCAAAGCCCCCGCGCGGTGACGCCGGAACAGGCCGCCGCGCTGGACAGCGGGGATATGCTCCGCGTGGGCGTGTTCGTGACCGACGACATGCGTTTCATCGAGGAAACCGCCCGCGCCGCTCGGCTGGATCGCATCCAGCTGCACGGAGATCAGTCGATGACCTGCGCGGATCGCCTGAGCCGCACGCTCGGGGCCGAACGTCTCATCAGGGTACTGTGGCCCGAGCGTTATCCCGATCTGGCGGCACTGGAAGAAACCATGAACCGGCACGCGGCATCAACCGGAATGTTCCTGCTTGACGCGGGGATGTCCGGAGGCGGCAGCGGAAAACGGATCGGTTCCGAACGGCTGCGCGGCCTGAACGCTCCCCGCCCCTGGCTGCTGGCTGGCGGGCTCACTCCTGAAAATGTCAAAGAAACCGTCGCGGCCTGTGTCCCTGGCGGAGTGGATTTCAATTCCGGTCTCGAATCCGAACCCGGACGCAAGGACCCTTCACGTATGCGGGCCGCATTAACGGCTCTGAGAGGATAGTCATGAAAAAAGGTTATTTCGGAGAATTCGGCGGGTGTTTCGTTCCTGAACTGCTCATGCCTCCGCTCCAGGAACTGGAAGAGGCCATGCGGGACATCATGCCCTCCCCCACCTTCAAGGAGGAGCTGGACGATCTGCTCCGCAACTTCGCGGGACGGGAAACGCCCCTAACCTACTGCCCCACTCTGTCCAAACGGCTCGGCTTCTCTTTGTGGCTGAAACGCGAGGATCTGCTGCACACCGGCGCGCACAAGGTCAACAACACGCTCGGGCAGGCGCTGCTCGCCAAGCATATGGGCAAAACGGCGCTGGTCGCGGAAACCGGCGCGGGCCAGCACGGCGTGGCGACAGCCGCTGCCGCCGCCCGTCTGGGGCTTGAATGCATCGTTTTCATGGGTGCCGAGGACGTGGAGCGCCAGTCCTCCAACGTGCGGCGCATGAAGCTGCTCGGCGCTGAAGTCCGGCCCGTCCAGAGCGGCACCCGGACCCTCAAGGACGCCATCAACGAGGCCCTGCGTTACTGGATCGCCGCGCAGGAGACCACACACTATTGTTTCGGTACGGCGGCGGGTCCGCACCCCTTCCCCACGCTGGTCCGGAATCTTCAGAGCGTCATCGGGCGCGAAACCCGTGCCCAGATGCTGGAGAAAACCGGGCGGCTTCCCGATGTGGTCGTCGCGGCGGTGGGCGGCGGCTCCAATGCCATCGGCATGTTCCATCCGTTCGTGGATGACGCATCCGTACGCATCATCGGCGTTGAGGCGGCCGGTACCGGTGAGCCGGGATGCTACAATTCCGCGCCGATCAACCTCGGCACGCCCGGCGTCCTGCACGGCCAGATGACCATGCTCCTCCAGACCAAAGACGGACAGATCGAACCTTCGCATTCCGTTTCCGCCGGGCTCGACTATCCCGGCGTCGGACCGGAGCACGCCTACCTGAGCGCCATTGAGCGCGTCCACTACGGGCTCGCCAACGACGCCGAAGCGCTCGACGCCTTCCAGACCCTCTGCCACACCGAAGGCATCCTTCCCGCGCTGGAATCCTCCCATGCACTGGCGTGGGTACTCCGGCACCACGGCGAGCTTCCCGCAGGAGGGCATGTCGTCGTCAACCTCTCGGGGCGCGGCGACAAGGACATGGACATCGTGGAGCAACATCTGCATATCTCATGATAGCGACGTATCGATGAATTAAAATATAAAAATAATTTCAAATAGATACTTAAAATACAAAATGCCGAAGACACATATCCCCACCCCAAAAACCAAGGGGGACCGGGGGGAATTATTCCCCCCGGACAGGGGGTCAAGGGGGGCGGTAGCCACCCTTGCCGCCGGAGGCATAACGAGGAGAACCATCATGACTTTTCTTGAACAGAAAATACGGGATGCGCACACAGCCGGACGCACGGCGCTCATTCCCTTCGTCACCGCAGGCTTCCCCACGCTCGACACGTTCTGGGGCATCATTGAAGAACTGGACGCCAACGGCGCGGACGTGATCGAAATCGGCGTGCCGTTCTCCGATCCCGTGGCCGACGGCCCGGTCGTGGAGGACGCTTCCCGCCGCGCGCTGGAACAGGGCGTCAGCCTGAACTGGATCATGGACGGCCTCAAGCAGCGCGCCGGGAACTTCAAGGCGGGCATCGTGCTCATGGGCTACCTCAATCCGTTCCTCCAGTACGGGCTGGAACGCTTCGCCGCCGATGCCGCACAAGCGGGCGTCTCCGGCTGCATCGTGCCGGATCTGCCGCTTGACGAAAGCGCCCCTGTCCGAACCACGCTGAAAGCGCACGGCATCGATCTGATCGCGCTGGTCGGCCAGAACACGTCGGAAGAAAGGATGCGCGAATACGCCGCCGTTTCGGAAGGCTATGTATACGTCGTTTCCGTCCTCGGCACGACCGGGGCGCGCACGGGACTGCCGCCGCAAGTGGAAGAAACGCTGCGCCGGGCGCGGAAAGCCTTCAACCTGCCGCTGGCTCTGGGCTTCGGCTTGCAGCACCCGGACCAGCTTGCCGCCATTCCCGCCGACATCCGGCCCGACGCCGCCGTGTTCGGCAGCGCCCTCTTGAAACATCTCGACAAAGGCAACACCGCCAAGGCGTTCCTTGAGGTGTGGACCAGGTAGGCACAAGCAAAAAAGGTGCTTCAGAATCCCCGCCGGTGGAAGTTCATCCGGCGGGGATTTTTGCTGCCACACTTTCTTTTTTCCCTATACGGCGTAAAAAAGGTGCTAGCCCCGCCCTCTCCGCAGGGGGGCCGTTGACGCTTGTTCTTTTTTTGACTAGAAGGGACGTTTCACCCTTTGAATCATTTCTCTTGTTATTTCCCCTTTTTCGCCTTCAGGATTGCCCATGCTCGGAACACTTTTTTTCGACAAGCAGGATCGTGAACTCCTGCGTATGATCAACGAAACGATCGATCACGGCCCCTCGCAGGACCTTGAGCACAAGGTCTTTGACGCCAATCTTCATCCGCATGGCATCCTGGAACTGACGACGACCCACGAGTACAGGATGGCCCACGCGGTCATCAACCTGCTCGGCAACCTCGAAGCCGGCGGCGCTCCGGACCGGCTCATGGCCCTGCGCATCCTCCGCGACGAGGTGCTGCACAGCGCCCGCACGCCCTTCCGGTACAATACGGGCCGCGTCCTCATCCAGATCATGAAGGAGATCATCCGGTCTCGCCAGGATGAGCTGACGCAGCTCAAGCTCGTGCACGATTTCAGGAAGGTCACGTCCGGGAACCCCCGCCTCGTGCGCCAGTTCCTGAACACATACCATCTGCTGGAAATGCCCGAGGAGTGGAACCAGCTTACCGTGGACCACCACGTCCACGACGCCAACACCAAGGGCCGCAAAAACGCGACGCACCTGATCATGGACGCATGGATCAAGGGCATCCGGTATATCACCGTCGTCTATTACAACTACGTTGAGCCAGCCGCCGCGCGCGAACTGCTGCAAGCCGCCGAGATCATGGGCGTCGACGTCCGCATCGGCCTGGAGTTCCGCACGCCTTTCCGGGATCGCTTCGTCTGTTTCGTCTGGGCCCCGCGCGGCTTCTCCGATCCCGAGGCGTTTTTGTCCTTCCTCGCCGAGCGGCCTATGGTCGCCCTCATGAACGAAGGGCGCAAGGCATCCCTCTGGATGCAGCGCCACGTCATGGATACGCTCCAGTTGTGGAACGCCAAGCACGCCCCGGCTCTGGCCGAGGAGCTCGAAATCCCCGTTCCGTTTCTTGAGCCCGAGGCGTTCCTTGCCTATGTGGGGACCGGGCAAACCTCGTTCCTCCATCTCGCCGAATACGCGCACAAGACGCTCCTCAAGCACCTTGTCCAGCGGGTCAAGGCATTGCAGGAGGAAGCCCTCACCGCCACCAGCGAACGCCAGAGCCAGATCGCACAGCTTATCCGGCGCATGGACATGCTCACGACCGAAGTGATCATGGAAACGTGGCTCAAGCCCGAACGCAATCCCGAGCTGCCCTCTCCCGACGTGCCGGACAACGCGCCGGACACGCCGGAACTGCTCAGGATGCCGCCCCATGTGCTGCTTGACTGGCTCTCCTGCCTGCGCAGCGGGTACCGCATCACGCTCCAGCTTGCGGAACTTACCGCCGAGGACGTGCTGGAACTGCTTTGGGACTGCCAGGGCATGATCACCCATCTGGAGCTGTTCAACCTCAAGGAATGGCAGGAAGGGCATCTCCGGCACCTCACCGCGATCAACGATCTCCAGATCGCCATCAACAAGGGCAGCGTCCTGCACCTCAAACAGATACTGCGGGGCATGATCCGTACGCTGGAAGCCTCGTCTTCCGAAAAGGACAAGGAACGCTGCGCCAAATTCCGTATCATCCTGCGCAACATCCCTTCGCTGCAGGCCCCGTACAAGGTCGCGCCCCTGCGTATCCGCATCGGGACGGACTCCACGAGCCATTCGGGCGTGCGGCACGGCATGGGCCTTGCCATGCCCGAAACCCTTCCCCACGGCGCGCGCAGGCAGATCGCCCGGGGCAAGCAGTTCCGGCCCATCTACCTTCCGGTGTCGTTGTCGCTGGAATTCCGCGAAACCTACGCCGAACAGGAACGCTATTCGTCCTTCATGCGCTGGCTCGGTCCGCGCTTGCGCCGCATTTGGGGGTTCGGACATTTCGGGCTCCGCTGCACCAAGGAATGGCGGGCCATTTCCGGCATTACCCAGATCGGAGAGGAAGGCAACGTCATCACGATGGGCGGCATCGGCGGCGAGCTGAACAACGGCCTGCGCGCCGAGCGGACGGAAAAGACCCGCCCGCGCTGGCTCGGCTTCTCGCGCCTCAGCACGCCCATTTCCAATACGCTCAAAGTGCTCGCGGGATTCATCCCGGCACTGGTGACCTTCCTGTACACACAGGAATGGTGGGTGCTGGCGTGGTTCGGCGCGCCCCTGTGGTTCCTCATCACCGGCCTGCGCAACATTCCGCAAGCCATCCTCGGCGGAGGCGGCATGTGGAGCCGCTCCCTCCTGCGCTGGAACGATTATGTAAGCTGGACACGCGTTTGCGATTCCCTGCTATACACAGGGCTGTCCGTTCCCCTGCTGGAATACTTTATCCGCGTGCTGCTCTTGGAAGACGGGCTGGGGCTGACGGTCAAGGATCACCAGTTCCTTGTCTTCTCCATCATCGCCGGGGCGAACAGCATCTACATTTCGCTGCACAACATCTATCGTGGGTTCCCCAAGGAAGCCATCATCGGGAACCTCTTCCGAAGTTTGCTCGCCATCCCGGTTTCGGTGTTCTACAACGACGTGCTGGCCCTGTTCCTGCCGTTCTTCACGACGGCCGATCCCCTGTTGATCCTCGAACCCGGCGCGGCCATCATTTCCAAGACGGCGTCGGATACGGTGGCGGCCATCATCGAAGGCCTTGCCGACTGGCGCAACAATCGGCGGCTCCGGTACTGGGACTACGAAACCAAATTGCAGCGCCTGTTTGATTGTTATGCCAAGCTGGAGCTGGCCTTCCCGGATCAGGACATCCTTTCGCTGTTGTCCCGCCCCGAGGAATTTACCAGGCTTACCTCCACGGAAGCCCGCTCCCTGCAAGTGGAAAGCATCATCAATGCGCTGGATCTCATGTATTTCTGGCTGTATCAGCCTTGTGCACAGCAGACGCTGACCTCCATCCTTCGCACCATGACGCGCGAAGAACGGGTCATCGTGGCCCGGTCGCAAGGGATTTTGTCCCGCGTCCGGGAGGTCAGCCAGCTTTTCGTGGACGGCCTGCTCGGGCGCAATTTCGCCCGCGCCCTGTCCTTCTACCTGGACAGCTACGAAAACTATATCCTTACACTCAACAAACGCTGCGCCGGATTCTCCAACGGCCATCGTCCGCTGCTCAGGCGCAGGCGGCATATATCGGATTGCCTTTAAAAAAGCAGGGAGATTGGGGGAAGGGAACGTTTCTGAAAAAGTGTCCCTTTCCCCAAACCTGCCAGCACTGCTCCCACCTCTCTCCTCTGGCAATGACTTTTGTACTTGCCGGATCTCTGGAATTTTCTGGAGTGATACAGCCGAACGAACCGCTCCAGAGTCGAAAGGCCCTACCCGTATGGGAAAGCTTCTTGAAGGGAGCGTTCTCACAGGCTCGCCGGAGTCTCCCGCCTCCCTCCGGAACTTCAACCGACGGGGAAGGCATCCTGAGATCTCCGTATGAGGATTGCCGGGCGGGGAGCCGCGCCTGTCCTTTCCCCGCTGTTGAAAAGCAAAAAGAAGTTCTGTAACAGCTACGTCAAACGGGACATGCGGCTTTCCTCCGCCTCGGAACCCGCCGTTTGGTTCGGGGAAGGGATGGCGGGAGGGCCTTTTCCCGTCGGCATCCGTTTCCCGTGACTTTTCTTTTTGACCAAAGGACGCACAGTGGCCGTAAAAACCACCCGCACAGCGACAGAAGAACAACTCCCCACCCGGGAGGAGGCGGAAGCCGCCTTTGCCCTCGCCCTTGACGCGCGGCAGGAGCGTGTGCGCGCCGCGCTCAACAAGCTGGCAAGCGATCCGCCGCAGGTTCTGATCCTCGAAGGCGGCAGCGTGGCCGAGCGCTTCAGCGTGGCCCTGTGGCACGCCGCCCGCCTCAACTGCCCGGAAGGGCGGCCGCCCTGCCTGCATTGCCCGGCCTGCCTCCAGATCGGCGCGAATTTGTTTCACGACCTGTATGTGCTGGACGGGCGCGAAGGCTCCATCAAGATCGAAACCGTCCGCGAACTGAGGACCATCCTCGGGGAAGCGCCGCGCGGCGACGGCAAGCGCGTCGTTATCCTCGCCGAAGCCCAGTCCCTCGGCGTGGAAGCCGCCAACGCGCTTCTGAAATCATTGGAGGAGCCCCGGCCCGGCGTTTGTTTCCTGCTCCTCGCCCCGCAGCGGGAGCGCCTCCTCCCCACGCTTGTCTCCCGTGGCTGGGTCGTCACGCTGGCGTGGCCCGAGGCCGGCACGCCTTCGACGCCGGAGCTGTTCCAGTGGGAAGAGGCGCTGGCGGAATTCATGGCCTCCGGGCAGGGGTGGCTCGACAAGACGTCCGGCAAGGGTGCCGTCGATGCGGCGCTGGCCCGCCGGATCGTGCTCTCCGTCCAGAAGGCACAGGCCGCTCTCCACGCCGGGCGGGATGGAGGGCCTCTTGGACGGCGTCTTGCCATCCTCCCCGAAGCAGGCCATCTCCATGTCAACGATCTGCTGGCGCAATGCCAGGAATCGCTGGACTATATGGTCAGCCCCTCGCTGGTCCTCAACTGGCTGGCCACGCGGCTGCACATCGTTTATCGTCATGCCCGGCTGCGCGGGCGGAAGCCAACCGCCTGACCCGACATGAGATTGACGCTATGAAGCGTTAGACTTGAGGCGCCTTTCAGGGGAAAATCGGGGAAGGCGCCTTTTTTTGCTGGACAGTAAGTATAAAAAGAACTATTATCGTTTCACGAGTAGGGCATTCTGAGCCACGGAGCGATAGGCAAAACGAAGGGGAAACCGGATTCCCCATATCCATTTCTCATTGTAAAAAAACGGCTCCCGGTGTACTTCCCAGAAAGACAGGATCCTTATTCAGCCAACCATTGTCATAAGGAAGGTTCTCATGGCTAACCAGTTTGAAATCTATAAGTGTGAACTCTGCGGCAATGTCATCGAAGTGCTTTTCGCCGGCAGCGGCGGCCCGCTTTCCTGCTGTGGCCAGCCCATGAAACTTATGGCCGACAAGGCCATCGACGGCGCCAAGGAAAAGCATGTGCCCGTGATTGAAGCCAACGGCGCAGGCTGTAAGGTCAAGGTCGGTTCCGCTCCTCACGTGATGGAAGAAACCCACTGGATCGAATGGATCGAAATCGCCACCGCCGACGGCAAGCGCTATAAGAAGTTCCTGAAGCCCGGCGACGCGCCTGAAGCCGATTTCTGCATCCCGGTGGACAAAGTTGTTTCCGCCCGCGAATACTGCAACCTCCACGGCCTGTGGAAGGCATAAGCACCTATAGACCACTTGACAACGGCGGCTCTTTTTGGCTGTAACAGTGCCGTCGGAGATGTTCCTTACACCTCTAACCCCGCAGGCAAGAGCAGCGCTTTCGCGGGCAGGAGATTAACGATGCAGAAATATGTTTGCAATGTGTGTGGCTATGAATATGATCCCGCCGCCGGCGACCCTGACAGCGGCATCGCCCCCGGCACCGCTTTTGAAGATCTGCCCGAAGATTGGGTCTGTCCCGTCTGCGGCGCTTCCAAGTCGGACTTTTCCGCTGCCTAAGATAGCGGCTCGTCTGAACGCGTAGAATAGGGGGTGTGACGGGCTTCGTCGCACCCCCATGTTTTTGTGCTCACCTCAAACATGCCTGAAAGGATTTTGTCACTATGAAACCCGTTGAACTGGCGAAAGATATTTTCTGGATCGGGGCCGTCGACTACAACAAGCGCAACTTCCACGGCTACAGCCGTTCCCCGCGCGGCACGACCTACAACAGCTATCTCGTCCGCGACGAGAAGAACGTCGTGTTCGACACGGTGGACAACGATTACGCCGGAACCATGTTCTGCCGCCTCGCCAAGCTGATGCCGCTCGACAAGGTCGACTACATCGTCGTGAACCACACCGAAAAAGACCACGCCGGGGCCCTGTGCCAGCTCGTCGAGCGCTGCAAGCCCGAGAAGATCATCACGTCGACCATCGGCAAGCGTTTCATGGAAGCCCAGTTCGACACCACCGGCTGGCCCATCGAAGTGGTCAAGACCGGGGACGTCATCAACATCGGCAAGCGGAACATCCATTTCGTGGAAACCCGTATGCTGCACTGGCCCGACAGCATGGTTTCCTACATCCCCGAAGACAAGCTCCTTATCAGCAACGACGCCTTCGGCCAGAACATCGCCTCCTCCGAACGTTTTTCGGATCAGTACGACCGCTGCGTGCTGGAAAAGGCGATCAAGGAATACTACTACAACATCGTCCTGCCCTTCTCCCCGCAGGTCCTCAAGACGCTTGAGCTTGTGGCTGCCCTGAAGCTCGACATCGAAATGATCGCCCCCGACCACGGCCTCATCTGGCGCGGCAAGGACGACTGCAAGTACATCCTCGACACCTACCGCGCCCTTGCCGAACAGAAGCCGAAGCAGCGCGCCGTCATCGTCTACGACTCCATGTGGGGCTCCACCGGCATCATGGCCTCCGCCATCGCCTCCGGCCTTGAAGACGAAGGCGTGCCCGTCCGCATCATCGACATCCAGAAGAACCACCACAGCGACGTGATGACCGAACTCGCCGACTGCGGCGCGGTCATCGTGGGTTCCGCCACGCACAACAACAACGTGCTGCCCGGCATCGCCGACGTGCTGACCTACATGAAGGGCCTCCGCCCCCTGAACCGCGTGGGCGCCGCGTTCGGCTCCTACGGCTGGTCCGGCGAATCGCCGAAGATCATTCAGGAATGGCTCGCATCCATGAACATGGATATGCCCGCCGACCCTGTGAAGTGCCTGTTTGTGCCCAAGCATGAAGGCCTGTCCCAGTGCGTCGCGCTCGGCAAGACCGTTGCCGAGGCCCTCAAGGCGAAGTGCTGATGTTCCGGGGGGAAGCCTTCGGGCTTTCCCCCGCCTCCCGTTCCGGCGGCGAAGGCAATGCGCGGGGCATCGCGCGGAAGCGTTCGTGAGCGAGAGGAGACGGGGCCGGACTGAGAAAACCGCCTCCACGCGCCGTTTTAGGGAAGAATCCTTTCCGATGCGGCCTAATATCATATACTTTTCAAAGGAGCCTGAGGAGACTGGGCTCCGGCAATGATCCGGCTTCCGGCCGGAAACCAAAATCATGGGGGAATTCTATGGATGTTGTCATGCTGTCACGGTTGCAATTTGCCGTGACCGTCTTTTTCCACTTCATCTTTGTCCCGCTGACCCTCGGACTCGTGGTTCTTCTCGCCATCATGGAGACGCTCTACGTCCGCACGGGCAATGAAGTGTACAAAAGAATGGTCAAGTTTTGGGGAAAGCTGTTCCTCATCAACTTCGTCCTCGGCGTCGTGACCGGGATCACCCTCGAATTCCAGTTCGGGACCAACTGGTCTCGCTACTCGGAATATGTGGGCGACATCTTCGGCTCGCTGCTGGCCATCGAAGCCACGGCCGCCTTCTTCCTTGAGTCCACCTTCCTTGCGGTGTGGGCGTTCGGCTGGGAGCGCGTGAGCAAGAAGGTCCACCTGACCGCGATCTGGCTTGTGGCCATCGCCTCGAACCTGTCCGCCCTGTGGATCATCCTCGCCAACGGCTGGATGCAGAACCCCGTCGGCTACGTCATCAAGAACGGCCGCGCCGAGCTGTCCAGCTTCTTTGATGTCGTGACCAACCCCTTCGCATGGAGCCAGTATTTCCATACGATTTTCGCCGCATGGATGCTCGGCGGCTTCTTTGTGCTCGGCGTCTCCTCGTGGCACCTGCTCCGCAAGAACGAGCTGGATCTGTTCAAGCGTTCCGTGCGCATCGCCGCGCCCTTCACCCTGATCCTCGTCCTGCTGCTCGGCCTTCAGGGCCACCATCACGCGCAGATCGTCGCGGAAATGCAGCCCGCCAAGCTCGCCGCCATGGAATCCCACTGGGAAACCGGCACCCACGTCCCCATGTATCTCCTCACATGGCCTGATCAGGCCAACCGCACCAACAGCATTCAGGCCCTGCCCATCCCGAGCCTGCTGAGCCTGCTGGCCTTCAATTCCCCGAGCGCGGAAGTGAAGGGCCTCGACGCCTTCCCCGCCGACGACATTCCTCCAGTCCTTCCCACCTTCCTCTCCTTCCGCTTCATGGTAGCCTGTGCGGGCCTCTTCGTGTTGCTGGCCATCGCCGCGTGGTGGTGGAGAAAGGATCTCGAAAACCACCCCCTGCTCATGAAGGCGCTGATCTACGTGATCCCCCTGCCCTACCTCGGGATCATGGCCGGTTGGGCCGTGGCCGAAATAGGCCGCCAGCCGTGGATTGTTTATGGCCTCATGCGGACCTCCGACGCCGTGTCGCCGGTCCCGACGTCCTCTGTAGGGCTCTCGCTCGCGGCTTTCATCGTCATCTACACCTTCCTCGGCATTCTGGACATCTACCTGCTCCGCAAGTATGCCAAGAAGGGCCCGGAAGCCGCCCCTGAAGCGCAGGCCTAGCCCCGCCATCCCTACCCTAAGAGAGGATTACCAATATGCTTGAAACCACTTGGTTTGTTTTGTGGGGACTGCTCTGGGCGGTCTACTTTGTCCTGGACGGCTTCGACTTCGGCATGGGGACCCTGTTGCCTTTCCTCGCCAAGAACGATGAAGAAAAACGCATCATCTACAACGCTGCCGGCCCCTACTGGGACGGCAACGAAGTGTGGCTCATCACGGCCGGCGGCGTGACCTTCGCCGCCTTCCCCAAGGCCTACGCGGTGATGTTCAGCGCGCTCTACGCTCCGCTGCTCATCCTGCTCTTCGCCCTGATCTTCCGCGCGGTGTCCTTCGAGTTCCGCAACAAGAAGGATTGCCCCCAGTGGCGCAAGTTCTGGGACGCCTGCCAGTTCCTCGGCAACTTCCTGCCCGCGCTGCTGCTCGGCGTGGCCTTCGCCAACCTGTTCATGGGCATCCCGATCGACGGCAACGGTGTGTACCACGGCAACATCATCAAGCTTCTGAACCCCTACGGCCTCGCGGGCGGCATCTTCTTCGTGCTGATTTTCTGCATGCACGGCGCCCTCTGGCTGGCCCTCAAGTCCGAAGGCGACATCCATGAACGCGCCGTCGGCGCGGCGCAGGTGGTCTGGCCTCTGGTCCTCGCCGTGGCCCTGCTTTTCCTCGCCCTGACCGCGTTCTACACCAATCTGTACGCCAACTACGCCGAGCATCCCACGCTGCTCGTCTTCCCGATCCTCGCAGTGGCTTCCCTGCTCACCGTCCGGGTGATGATCTGGGCCGACAACCTGCTCGGCGCGTGGTTCTTCAGCGCGTTGTTCATCATTACCGTGACCTTCTTCGGCGTGCTCGGCATGTATCCCGGCATCATCATCTCCAGCATCGATCCCGCGTACAGCGTGACGGTCTTCAACGGCGCGTCCAGCCAGCTGACCCTCAAGATCATGCTTGGCGTAACCCTCTGCTGCATCCCCGTGGTCATCGCCTATCAGGCGTGGGTGTACTACACCTTCGCCCACAAGGTGACTCCCGAAAGCCTCCAGAAGGACGATCACGCGTATTAAGTTATGTGGGGGAAGGGAGAAGGAACCCTTCTGGAGAAGGGTTGCCTTCTCCCCTCCTCCACACCCCCTCCTCTCATCCTCCCAAGACTTTTGACTGGTGGGGAGGCGGCGCGGAGGGAGTCCCCCGTTTCACTGCTCATAAAAATCGGGAAAGGCCGTTCGAAGCATTTCGAGCGGCCTTTCGTTTGGGCAAGAGAAAGAAAAGAAGTAAGGGGCAGAGATAGGATGAGGCAAATGATATTGAAAGAAATCAGCGTTTAAAAGCTATGAGGAGGCCAAGCAAGACCAGCAGGACGCCCAAGAAACGCCTCCACGTAAACAGCGTCACGGGAATGCCGAACCAACCGAAATGGTCGATGATGCAGCCCATGATCAGGTTTCCGAGGATCATGGCCATCAGGGTGGGCAGGACGCCGATATGGGGCACACAGAGAATCGTATTGAATACCACGGTCGCCCCGAGCAAACCGCCGACCAATTGCCACGCAGGAACGCCGAATACGCCGCCGACATGCCCTTTGCCGAAAACCAGCATGGCGAGCCCAAGGACCAGCGTGCCGCCGAGGAACGAAAGGAAACTCCCCTCCAGTACGCCCACGGAGCGGCTCAGTTGCGCGTTGATCGGCGACTGGAGCCCGAACAGAAGGCCCGCCGCAATCATCATGCCCAAATAAAAAATCTTTTCCATAGCCAGCTCCACTGTGTCCTTTTTCCGCCAGCAGCCTGAAAGAACCTTCCTCCGCTCCCGCTTCTCCACCTTCTAAAAAAAGACCCTGCTCAACGCGCTCCCTCAATCAACAGGGAATGTCGTGAACAGGGATTCGATAACGTCGAAAGTCTTGGGAAGAGGAGGGATGGGGGTTTGGGGGAAGGGAGGGGAAACCTTTCTGAAGAAAGGTTTCCCCTCCCTTCCCCCAAGCTTCTCATTCAGCTAAAACATCTGCTTCAGCAAATCCTCGCCGCGGGTGTTCACGCCGGAAATGGCTTCCTCGGACGTGCTGGAACCGGGCTCCGTGCCCGTATAGAAGGGAAGCCGCAACCCGCCGCTCCCCACGAGATGCCCGCTGGTCTGGTCCACGTTCGCAAAGGAAATCCCGTCCGGCACCTCAAAGTCATCCGGCGGATACGCCTGAAACGCCGATTTCGCGTACTCGACGAAAATCGGAAGAGCCATGCTGCCCCCCGTGCCGCTACGGCCCATCGTCCGGGGCTGGTCGTACCCGACGTACATGCCCGTCACGAGATGCGGCGTAAAGCCGATGAACCACGCGTCCTTCCAGTCGTTGCTGGTCCCGGTCTTGCCCGCGACGGGCCGTCCGAGCACTTTGGCTTTCGTCGCCGTGCCCGCGTTCACCACTTCTTTGAGCAGGTAGGACATCACATAAGCATTCTGCGGGGAAATGGCATCACGCAAATCGGGCTGAGACTCATAAATGGTCTCGTTCCAGAAGTTCTTGACCGAGAGGATGAACCGCGCCTTGCTGACCATGCCGCCGTTGGCGAAGGCGGTGTAGGCCTGCGTCATGTTCAGCGGCGTAACCGCGACCGCACCAAGGCTGACCGACAGCACTTCGGGGAAATGCGGCTCCAGCTCCAGATCCTTGGCCCGCTCAATGACTTTCTGGACCCCCATCTGCTGCACCACGCGGATAGTGCACAGGTTGCGGGACAGGGCCAGCGCCGTGCGCAGCAGGAGCGGCCCCTTGAAGTTTTTCTCGTAGTTGCTCGGGCGCCACACGTCGCCGCTTTCAAGGAACTGCACCACGGGCGCGTCGAGGATGACGGAGGCCGCCGTAAAGCCGTTGTCCAGCGCGGCGGAGTAGACGATGGGCTTGAAGGACGACCCCGGCTGCCGGAACGCCTGCGTCGCGCGGTTGAACTGGCTTTCCTGAAAACTATAGCCGCCGACCATCGCCACCACGTCACCCGTCTCAGGCTCAATGGAAATGAGCGCGCCCTGCAATTCCGGGACGCACTGGAGCGACAGGCGGATAGGCTTGTTCAGTTCGGCCTCATCCGGATTGTACGGGTTCTTGGGGTCGCTGACGGCGGCCACCCAAACGACATCACCGGACTCAAGGAACTTCTGCTTGCTGCGGAGCGTCTTCTTCGCCCAGCTCAGCTGCGCGTTATCGATGAACCCGCTGTACTTGCCGAGACGTATGTCCACACCCTTGTCCGTGATCCGTGTGACGATGCCCTTAACCCGTTCGCCGTTCGCCAGCATGTCGGGGGAGAAATGCGATTTTTCGATGCGCTCTTTCAAGTCCGCCACCGGGATCTTTTCCACCGGCCCCTGCCAGCCCTGACGGCGGGTAAAGTCTTCCAGCCCGGAACGCAACGCCTCGTCCGCCGCCATCTGCGCCGGAGGGCTCATAGCCGTCTGCACGGTAAAGCCCATCTGATAGACGGCATCCTCGCCATACACGGGCAACTCGATGCCGAGCCTTTTGGCGTTTTCCTCGCTGAACAGATCAATAAGCTGACGCCGCACCTCTTCCAGATACCATGCCCCCTGACGGCCCATGCCGTCCGCCATTTGCTTGAACACCAGCGGCTGCTTGAGCGCGGCGTCGTACTCGGCTTCCGTGATCCAGTTAAGCTCGCGCAGACGGCGCAGCACGTAGTGCTGGCGACCGATGGCGGCACTCGGGTCACGGTAGGGGTTATATTGGGAGGGAGCCTTGGGCAGGCCCGCGATGAGGGCGCATTCGGCCAGCGTGAGATCCTTGGCGTTCTTCCCGAAGTACGTCCGAGCCGCAGCCTCCACGCCGTACGCGTTGGCCCCGAGGAAGGTCTGGTTCAGATAGATTGTCAGGATTTCATCTTTGGAAAGGTAATGCTCCAGACGGTACGCGAGGATGGCTTCCTTGATCTTGCGCTCGTAGCTGCGTTCAGGCGTCAGGAGCAGGCGCTTGATCACCTGCTGCGTGATGGTGCTGCCGCCCTGGCGCTTTGTGCCGGACTGGAGGTTGATGAGGAAGGCGCGGAAAATGGCGACCGGGTTCACGCCCTCGTGTTCATAGAATTCAGCGTCCTCAGCGGCCAAAAAAGCCTTGGGGAGCATCTTGGGCATCTGATCGAGCGAAATGAGGAAACGGTTTTCCCGGTAAAAAGAACCGATGACGCTCCCGTCACGCGCCAGAACGGTGGTGGTGAGTGCGGGACGGTAATCGGCGATACGGGTAAACCCCGGCAAATCCCGGACAGCCCAAAAATAGACGCCAACCACGGCTGCGAGGCCAAGGGCCACGAGCACGCCGATGATGGTTCCAAAAAGAAAAAACACTCTCTTCATGAGCAAGGCGATACCCTGTTTCCGCCTCTGCGTAAAGAGCGTGACGCACAATCAAAAAACGAAAACGGAAAACGATCCCGCCCATTGCCCGCGCCAATCCTAGAAATCCACTTGGGAAAACGCTCGGCGGGAGGCTCGACTTTCCGACGTTCCTGCTCTAAAGTCATCTGTTCTTACCAAGCCTCTTCATCATCCGGGGAGCCCCGGAGACGCCCCCGGTCCGCCGGAGGCCCAAGGAGTCATCATGACGTGTCGTTTGCTGTCGCTGTCGTCAGAAGCCATGTGGCCGGAACTGCTGCGGCTTCTGGAAAACCGCGACAACCCCGATCAGACCGTGGAAACGGATGTGCGTGCCATGCTGGACGCGGTCCGCAAGGGCGGCGACAGCGCCGTCCTCGAGTATGTCCGGCGGTTCGACTGTCCGGACATGCGGCCCCCCCTGCGCGTGCCCGCCGAGGATCTGGAGCAGGCCGCCCGCGACATTCCCGCCGAAAGCCTCGACTGCATCAAACAGGCGGCGGACAACATCCGCGTCTTCCATGAAGCCCAAAAAGATCGCTCATGGTTCCTCACCCGCGACGACGGCACGATCCTCGGCCAGAAGATCGAAGCTGTGGACCGCGCGGGCCTTTATGTCCCCGGAGGGCGTGGCGGCAACACGCCGCTCATCTCGAGCCTGCTCATGACCGCCATCCCGGCGCAGGCCGCGGGCGTCCGCGAAATCGCCGTAGTCACGCCGCCCCGCGCCGACGGCACCCTCAATCCGCATATCCTCGCCGCCGCGTACCTGCTCGGCGTGCATGAAATCTACCGCATGGGCGGGGCGTGGGCCATCGCCGCGCTCGCCTACGGCACCGAAACCGTCGCGCCCGTGGACGTCATCGCCGGGCCGGGCAACATCTGGGTGACCACCGCGAAACGGCTCGTGCAGGGCCGGGTGGGCATCGACATGATCGCCGGGCCGAGCGAAGTGCTTGTCCTCGCCGACGATTCCGCCAACCCCGAATGGCTCGCCGCCGACATGCTCTCGCAGGCCGAACACGACGCGCTGGCCTCCGCCATCTGCATTACGGACAACGAGGCTCTGGCCCATGCCATCATCGCGGAACTGGAACGCCAGTCAGCCACCCTGCCCCGTGCCGACATCGTGCGCAAATCGCTGGCCGACTGGAGCGCCGTGGTCCTCGTGCCGGACATGGACGCCGCCATCGCCCTCGCCAACCGCGTGGCCCCGGAGCACCTCGAAGTGCTGATGCGCGAGCCGTGGTCCGTGCTGCCCCGTATCCGTCATGCGGGCGCGGTCTTCCTCGGCCCCTACGCGCCGGAGCCCCTCGGCGACTACTTCGCCGGGCCCAACCATGTGCTGCCCACGCTCGGCACGGCCCGTTTCTCCTCGGCCCTTTCCGTACAGACCTTCTGCAAACGCACCAGCATCATCGCCGCCAGCCCCGCCTTCGCCGCCGCCCATGCGGACGCCGTGGCCCGGCTCGCCCGCATGGAGCAGCTCGAAGCCCATGCCCGCTCGATGGAATGCCGGAAGCAATAATTCCGTCAACGTTCAACCCACGCCAACGCTCAAAGGACGTCACATGAAAGTCACGACCAAGACCGACATCAAGGAATTCCCCTTGCTCAACCGAGGTAAGGTCCGCGATATTTACGATATCGACGACTCCACCCTGCTCATCGTCACCACGGACCGCATGTCCGCCTTTGACGTCATCATGAACGAGCCGGTCCCGTACAAAGGCGTCATCCTCAACCAGATCACCCTGTTCTGGATGAAAAAGTTCGCCCACCTCGTCAAGAACCACCTCATCGAAAGCGACGTGGACAAGTTCCCCGCCGCGCTGGCCCCCTACCGCGAAGAACTGGAAGGCCGTTCGGTCCTCGTGAAGAAGGCCAAGCCCCTGCCGGTGGAATGCATCGTGCGCGGCTACATCACCGGCTCCGGCTGGAAGGACTACAAGGCCACCGGTTCCGTCTGCGGCTACAAGCTGCCCGAAGGTCTGCTGGAGTCCGCCCGTCTCGAACAGCCGCTGTTCACCCCGTCCACCAAGGCGGAACTCGGCGAGCACGACGAGAACATTTCCACGGCCCGGGCCGCGGAAATCCTCGGCAAGGACATCGCCGATCAGATCGAGAACATCGCCCTGGCCCTCTTCAAGGAAGGCCGCGCGTGGGCTGAAAGCCGCGGCATCATCATTGCCGACACCAAGTTCGAGTTCGGCATGGTCGACGGCGAGCTGATCCTCATCGACGAAGTGCTGACGCCCGACTCCTCCCGCTTCTGGCCCGCCGAGGGCTATAAGGCGGGCCAGAGCCAGCCGAGCTTCGACAAGCAGTACCTCCGCGACTGGCTGTCCGGACAGCCGTGGGACAAGACCCCGCCGCCGCCCGCCCTGCCCAAGGAGGTGGTCGAAGCCACCCAGAACAAATATCTCGAAGCCTACCGCATTCTGACCGGCTCCGAGCTTGCTCTCTAATATAAAATGAGGGAAAACCGGAGGAGGAACTCTTTATCTCAAAGAGCCTCCTCTGAGCTTGCCCGCACTCCGTCCGCAACACTCGGCAGGCGGAAAACCGGGCGGCGGAAACGCTTGCCGGGCGCGTATGGCTGATGCCATCAAGCCCGTTCGCGGGAATTTCCGCACCACTCATTACCGGCCTCTTCGCAGCCTGGAAACCGCCTTTCCGCCGACGGCGGAAGGGAGATTCACGGATTTCCGGTTTGCCCGTCACTGGGGGAGCTTTTCCCCGGCCGCCGGAGGCCCCTTTTCCACTCAGTACCAACTACGAGGAAACCATGCTGTTGAAAGACAAAAAGTGCCTCATCTTCGGGGTGGCCAACAACAGAAGCATCGCGTACGGAATCGCTTCCTGCTTTAAGGAACAAGGCGCCCGGCTGGCGTTCAGCTATGCCGGTGAAGCCATCCACAAGCGCGTGGAACCCATCTCCGAAGAGCTCGGCGGTGAGTTTATCTTCCCCTGCGACGTGACCAGCGACGAGGACATCGCCGCCGCCGCCGCGCTCGTGAAAGAAAAATGGGGCGGCGTGGACGTGCTCGTCCATTCCGTCGCCTTCGCCAACCGTGAAGACCTGACCAAGCGCTTCATCGAAACCTCCCGCGACGGTTTCGCCACGGCCCTGAACGTCTCGGCCTATTCCCTGACCGCGCTCTGCCATGCCTTCGAGCCCATGTTGAACCCCGGCGCGTCCGTGCTCACCATGACCTACTACGGCGCTCAGAAAATCATCACCAACTACAACGTGATGGGCGTCGCCAAAGCGGCCCTTGAAGCTTCGGTCCGCTACCTTTCCGTCGATCTCGGCGCGAAGGACGTGCGCATCAACGCCATCAGCGCCGGCCCCCTCAAGACGCTGGCTTCCTCTGGCATTTCCGACTTCAAGCAGATCTTCAATCACATTGAAGAACACGCCCCCCTCCGCCGCAACGTGACCACCGAAGACGTGGGCAAGGCCGCCGTCTTCCTCGCTTCCGATCTCGGCTCCGCCGTGACCGGCGAAATCATGTTCGTGGACTGCGGCTACAACAACCTGGGCATCTAACGTGTCCGTCCTGTTGACGCTCGCCTTTCTCGTCGCCGTCGTCTGGCTGCTTGCCAAGGCGGAGGAAAAAGGCGTGCTGCATACCGGCGGGTGTCCCTGCTGCCATCAAAGGCGCCGCCAAAAGCGCTCTTAACCGCAGGCGTCCCCACGCAATCAAGGGACGGGCTTCCTACACGAAAAAAGGCGGCGTTCTTCGGAACGCCGCCTTTTTGTCGTCAAATGCTATGGGAGCTAGTGGGTGCCGCAGCTGCCGGAGGAACAACTTCCGCCACAACTGCTCCCGCCCGTATTGGCAAGGGGAATTTCGGGTTCGACGGAAAAGCCCATGTACGTCAGGTCGATGCTCACGCCGCCCACGGTTTCAAGAAGATCGCCGGCGATGCAAAAGGTAAATCCGTCCTGCTCAAAAACCTTGTCTTCGGGAGTAGGCTCATCCAGAGCCAGAGCGAGGCGCGGGCCGCGTCAGCCGCCAGCGGCGAGATACACGCGGATAGGCGTTTTTTCCTTGTCGGCAAAATACGCTTCCAGCTCGTGGGAAGCTGTTTCGCTAATCGTAAACATAGTTGTTTCCTCCGGAATAAATGATGAAGAGGGGAAACGGACAAATGCGGGAAAGCGCCATATCCGTCTTCTTCAGAAGGTAATGTACAAAAGCCAAATGGCAAGGGAACCTTTCGTTAGGGCTTTTCTCACGGAATCGCTTTTTGCGCAACGGAAACCCCGCCGGATGGTCCGCCTCTGGGCAGAATCGGCACGGGAGGGCCTTTAAGAACCGTCCCGCGGTTCAAACCTAATGGCAGCCGCCGGAACTGCCGCAGCCGCCGCAGCAGGACGAGCAGCCGCCGCCGTTGCCGCCGCTCGGCAGGGGGATTTCGGATTCGACCACAAAACCCATATGGGTCATGCCGACGGTCACCGCGCCGACCTTCTCGGCCAGTTCCTTATTGATGCAGAGCGTCAGGCCGTTGTCCTCGGACGTTTCGTCGTCCTCGCCGGGTTCGTCGAGGGCGAGGGCCAAGCGGGGTCCGCTGCAGCCGCCGGGAGCAAGGTACACCCGGATGGGGGTCTTTTCCTTGCCTTCAAAATACGCTTCAAGCTCTTTGCGAGCCTCTTCGGTAAGAGAGATCATCAGGTCCTCCAACGCAGCCTCATCCGTCGCTTTCAGTCTTTCGATAAAGGGTTTCTGCGGCTGCTTTCGGGATTTGTTAAGATTGGCGGTTCCGGCTTAACGCCCTTTGGGCGGGAAGGCCGTTCTCCCGGACACGCGGGCTGTTACAGGCCCTCGCTGCGACGGCCTGAGTGGGGATAACATAGTTGCCGGGCGGTCCTTGTCAAGCCTCCTTTGCCCCGCCGGAGCCGCCCCATGGGGCCGTCCCCGTGTATTTCATGGACAAATCCGATCTTTTCACTCTACAGGGAATAGTATATCCTGACGATCTCAAGGCGCGCGGGAGCCCGTCCCCTCGCGGCACACGTGCCCAGACCTCAAGAGGAGTTGCCCATGAAAACCACCGTCCTTCTTCATGCCGACGAGATCGCCCGCGTTCTCGACCGTCTCGCCTGCCAAATCATGGAACGTCACGGAGACTGTGAACAGACCGTACTGCTGGGCATCCAGCGGCGCGGGGTCGACCTCGCCGTCCGCCTCGGCAAGGTGCTGGAAGACAAGCTCGGGCGAAAGCTGCCCTTCGGCACGCTGGACATCAACCTGTACCGGGACGACTGGACCACGATGCACGCCCGCCCCACCATCGGCGAGTCCAACATCACCACACCTCTGGACAATAAAAACGTCATCCTCGTCGACGACGTGCTGTTCACCGGGCGCACGATCCGCGCCGCGCTGGAAGCCATCCTCGACTATGGCCGCCCCAAAACGGTGGAACTCCTTGTCCTCGTGGATCGCGGCCACCGCGAACTGCCCATCCACGGCGACTACGTGGGCCGCAAAATCAACACGGCCCGCTCTGAAAAGGTCAATGTCCTTATGGAAGAACGCGACGGCAGGGACGAAGTCGTCCTCGAAAGCGCCGACGCTTAACGATACCCGCCCCGGCGGGCAAGCTTGGAGCCTTCATGTCCCTGTCTCAGCCTCTGCCTGAACGCCTGCGCCCCTCCGAACTGGCTCTCTTCGTCGGACAGAGCCACCTCGCCGAGCGCCTGACCACGCTCTTGGAAGGCCCGCGCCTTCCAAGCCTGCTCCTGTTCGGCCCTCCGGGCTGCGGCAAATCCACGCTGGCCCTCCTGCTCGCACGCGCCCGGGGCGGCAACGTCCTGCGCCTGAGCGCTCCCGAGGCCGGTTTGCAGCAGCTCCGGCGCCAGCTTACCGGCGTCGATATCCTTGTGCTCGACGAGCTGCACCGCTTCTCAAAGGCGCAGCAGGACTTCTTCCTCCCGTTGCTGGAGTCCGGCGATCTCACCATGATCGCCACGACCACGGAAAACCCCTCTTTCAGCGTGACCCGCCAGCTACTTTCGCGGCTGCACGTCCTGAGGCTGCGCCAGCTCGGGCGGCCCGAACTGCTCGAACTCGGCAAGCGCGGAGCGGCGGCCCTTTCCGTCACCCTGAACGACGAGATTCTTGATTTCCTTTCGACGGCGGCCCACGGCGACGCCCGGACCATGCTCAACCTGGTGGAGTACGCCTCGTCCCTGCCGGAAGAGAAACGCAACCTGCCACACGTCAAGGCCACCCTGCCCGAAATCATGGCCCGCCACGACAAGGATGGGGACAGCCATTACGAATACGCCTCAGCGCTCATCAAATCGATCCGCGGCAGCGATCCCGACGCGGCGCTGTACTATCTGGCCTGCTTGCTCGAAGGCGGCGAAGATCCGCGTTTCATCTGCCGCAGGCTCATCCTGTCCGCCTCCGAAGACGTGGGGCTGGCCGATCCGCAGGCCCTGCCGCTGGCCGTCGCCTGCCAGCAGGCCGTGGAGTTTGTGGGGATGCCCGAAGGCTACATCCCGCTGGCGGAAACCGTGGTCTACCTTGCCCTTGCGCGCAAGAGCAATTCCACCTACGCGGCCTACGCCAACGCGGCGCGGGAGGTGAAAGTTAACGGCCCGCAGTCCGTGCCCCTGCATCTGCGCAACGCCTCGACACAGCTCCAGCGCGAATGGGGATACGGCAAGGATTACAAATACCCGCACAATTTTCCGCAGGCGTGGGTGGAACAGGACTACCTCCCTCCCTCGGTCAGGAACCGCGTGTTCTACCAGCCCAAGGAATATGGGGAGGAGCCCCGCCTGGCAAGCTGGAGCAAGCGCCTGAAACGCACCAAACCCGAAAACCGTTAGGTCCCGCTCATGACGACATCTTCCCATCTGTTCGACGCCAACTGGTATCTGACGTCCCCGCGTACCCCTTCTTTCCTGAGCCGCATCAGCCCCAACCTGGGGTTCTACGCGCCCATGATCTGGATCGTGTTCAAGGCTGGCTGCAACGCCATGCGCAATCAATACGACGGCGAAGCATGGGCCCAAAGCAGCGAGGGCATCGCGCACGCGCTCGAATCCGTGGGCTGCCGCATCGAAGCCGCCGGGCTGGAACATTTCCGTTCACTGGAAGGCCCTTGCGTCTTTATCGGCAACCATATGAGCACGTTGGAGACGTTTGTGCTGCCTTCCATGATCCAGCCGTGGAAGGACGTGACCTTTGTGGTGAAGGAAAGCCTGCTGAAGTATCCCTTCTTCGGCCCCGTGCTCGGGTCGCGCGAGCCCATCGTCGTCGGCCGCAGCAATCCCCGTGAAGATCTCGTCGCGGTGCTCGAGGGCGGCGAGGCGAGGCTCAAGCAAGGCCGTTCCGTCATTGTTTTTCCGCAGAGCACGCGCAGTTCCGTTTTCGACCCCGCGCATTTCAATACCATCGGCGTCAAGCTTGCCAAGCGCGCCGGGGTTCCGGTCATTCCGGTGGCGCTCAAGACCGATGCGTGGGGGAACGGGAACCTCCTCAAAGATTTCGGCCCGGTGGATGTCAAAAAGACCATCCACTTTGAATTCGGCGCGCCCATGCGCATCGAAGGCACGGGCAAGGCCGAGCATCAGCAGATCACCGAGTTCATCATCGATCGCCTCGGCGTATGGGGACGTGAGATTGGGGAATGATGGATGTGAAACTGGGGAGGGGGAACCTTTTCGAGAAAGGTCCCCCTCCCCTTCCAAGCCCCACCCCTCCCACTTCAAAGAGTTTCGTGTTTATCGAATCCCTTTTCGTCAATGTCCGGAGCGCCCTTTACGGGGCGTTCTGTTTTTCCGTAAATAAAAAGGGGGAAGGCTTTTCTTTAGAAAAGCTTTCCCCTTCCTCATACGGTTATCGTGGTAAGGCTGACCCGCTTTACCTGCGTCCGCGCGCTACGATTCCCATGAGGGCGTATGCAAGGCGGGCGGCGGCGAAATCGGAAGCGTGCATTCCGGGCACCGGAGCCAGCTCCACGACGTCGAACCCGAGGACATCTCGTCCGGACAGCGTCCGTTCCGCAATGTCGAGCGACTGATACCAGCCGAGCCCGCCAGGGACGGGCGTCCCCGTCGCGGGCATGATCGACGGATCGAGGCCGTCCACGTCAAAGGTCAGATACACCTGGCGGGGAAAATCCGGAGGGAGCAGTGATTCGGGAAGGCCGCTGCGGGCAATGGATGCCGCATCATGGAATGTGACGCCGTGTTCCTTGCGTGCCTCCACTTCGTCAAGGCACATGGCCCTCACGCCGAACTGGGCCAGCGGCAGCCCCAAATCCTTGACCGCACGCCGCATGACGCACGCATGGCTCCACGGGCTCCCCTCATAGCTGTCGCGCAAGTCCGCGTGCGCGTCGAACTGGATGATCCCGAATGTCCCGAACCGCTTTTTCAGCGCCGCGAGAGCGCCGTAGGTGACGGTATGCTCGCCGCCAAGCAGCACGGGCAGCCCATTGCAATCGAGGATACCCCCGACCGCCGCTTCCACCCTGCCGAGCACGGTTTCCGGAGAACCGGAAATGTCGACGGCTGGCCACGTATAAATGCCCGCTTCGGCGGGGACGGATTCGCCATCCCACAATTCAAGCTGATCGGAAGCCTCAAGAATGGCTTCCGGGCCCCGCGCCGTCCCTCCGGCATACGACACCGTAGCCTCCAGAGGCACGGGCAACACATGGAACAGGCAGGATTCCGGTTCGGCGACCGGCAATTCCGAGGCAAGGAATCGGTGCGTGGTTTCGTGGGGCATGGAAATATCCTTTTTAAATGTCTGCGGGTGCGGTTGCTTGATACCCTAAATGAGTTTATAATACAAATTACTGAAAATATCTTTCCATTGGTCCTCTTTCCACGTCAACACGCAGACATGCCATGCCTTCTCACACGTTCCGCCGTTTTCTTTTCCCCGCCCTCCGAACGATGCTGGGGTCCTTTCTGTTTGTGTTGACGTTCTCCTTCGCGGCTTTCTCCGAAACCGAACTCATCCTCTCCCCGGATGAAAAACTCTGGCTGGCCCAGCACCCCGAACTGCGTCTGGGCGTCATCGCTTCACGCCTGCCGTTCGAAGCGCTCTCTTCCGAAAGGAAACAGGAAGGCATCGCCAGCGACTACGCGAACTGGCTTGAAAAAACGCTCGGGATCCGCTTTGTGGCGCACCCCGTCCCCGATACGGGGCTGCACCTTCCGTTCGGCGAAGGCAAGCTTGACGTGCACCTCTCCGCCGTCGACACGCCGGAATCGCGTAAAACCATGCTGTTCACCCGGCCATACCTTGAGCTGCCCCTCGTGCTGTTCATGATGAACGATGCGCCGTTCGTCAATGGCCTCCAAGATATGAAGGGAAAACGGGTGGCCGCCGTAGGGGAGCGCTTGCTGGACATATTGAAGGACACCTCTCCGGAAATCAGGGCTGTGGAGGCCCGGACCACACGAGAAGCCTTGGAGATGCTGGAACGGCGGCAAGTCGACGCCGTCTTTGAAATCCTCGACGCGGGAACCCACGTCATACGGCTGAACAATATCCCCCAGGTTATCGTCGCCGCGGTGACGCCCTACCGTTTGCCCATACGGATCGGCGTCCGCAAGGACTGGCCGCAGCTTGCCGCCATCCTCGACAAGGCGCTGGATGGCATTCCCCCCACGGCCTCGCAGGATTTCCATAACCGCTGGTTCAACGTCCAGCGCTCGGCGGAAATCGCCTGGAACCTGTTCTGGGAAATGACCGCCACGGTCATTCTCATCGCCCTCGGCATCGTACTGACCGCGTTGTTCATGCTCCGCAAAGTGCGCAAGGAAGTCCTCGTCCGGCGGAACACGGAAGCCATGCTCAATTCCCTCCTGGAGAACCTGCCCGCCGCCGTCTGCCTGTTCGATTCCTCCTGCCGCTGCCGCAAGCTCAACGCCATGTGCGCAAGCATCTTCGGGTTTACGGAGCAAACGGCCCTCGACGGCGTCCCCGGAACGGATTTCCCCGTGGCTTCAGGCGTACTTTCCGAAAAAGTGTTGAGGGACGTCCTGGAGTCCGGCGAACCCCGTATGTTCCCCCACTCCCGCACCGATGCGGATGGGAAAACCGCCTACTACCAAACGACGCTCGTCCCCCTGCGCAAGGCGGATGAAAAAACGGATGCCGTCCTCTGCCTGAGCGCCGATATGACCACGCAGAAGCTGCTGGAAAAAAAGCTTTCCGAGCAGCTTGCCTTTGCCCAAAAGCTGTTGAAGACCAGCCCAATCGGCGTGCTTATCGCGGTGGAAGGTTTCATCCGGTACAGCAACCCCCGTGCTCGGGAACTGATGGATCTCCGCGAGGAAATGGATGTGGCCCGCGTCTATCCCCAGTTGCGCGAAGCCGCCGCCATGCTCCCCACGCTTGAAGACACGCTCACCGACATTGCCCTGAAAAGCCGGGACGCGCAGGGCCAGCCGCATCACCTCCGGGTCACCTATACCCGCACCGAGTATGAAGGCGCCCCGGGCATCATCTGCTGGCTGGTCGACGATACCCAGAATAAAGAGCTGGAGAAGCAGCTCGTGCTGGCCAAAGAGGAAGCCGAAACGGCCTCACGCGCCAAGAGCGATTTTCTCGCCAACATGAGCCACGAAATCCGTACGCCCATGAACGGCATCATAGGCATGACCCATCTGACGCTGCAAACCGAGCTCACGTCCCGCCAAAGGGACTACCTCACCCAGATCAGCACATCGGCAAACACCCTGCTGCGCATTGTCAACGACATTCTGGATTTCTCCAAGATTGAAGCGGGCAAGCTCGAAATGGAACATGCCGACTTCCAACTGGAACAAGTGCTGGAAGAGGTCGCCTCCATTGCGGATCTCAGCGCCGCCGAAAAGGGGCTTGAGCTGCTGTCCCGGATCAGCCCGGACGTCCCACCGGTACTGGAAGGTGACGCGCTCCGGCTTTCCCAGATCCTGCTGAACCTCGTAGGCAACGCCATCAAGTTCACACAGTCCGGCCACGTCCTTGTTTCCGTCACGCAGGAGCGCCACGAAGGGAGCAAAACACGTCTCCGCTTCTCCGTCAGCGATACGGGCATCGGCATGACGTCCGAACAGATCGGCAACCTTTTCGAATCGTTCACGCAAGCGGACAACTCCACGACCCGGCGCTACGGCGGCACGGGGCTGGGGCTCGCCATCTGCAAACGCCTCGTGAACCTCATGGGCGGAGAAATCCATGTGAGGAGCACGCCGGGGCATGGCAGCGACTTTATCTTTACGGCGGAGTTCGGCACGGTGGCCGTCCCGGAACGCCGCCTGCTCCTCCCCTCCCATCCGCTGCATGGAGAACGCATCCTCATTGTTGACGACAATGAACTCTCTCGGAACATCCTCAGCGGTATGCTCCGGGAATTTCAGCTTGATCCCGTATCGGCGGCCTCGGTCGGAGAGGCCGTACGGCTCTGCCGCGACGCCGCGCGCGAGGGAAGGCCCTATCGCGTCGCCCTCGTTGACTGGCTGATGCCGGGCATGAACGGCAAGGATACGGCACAAGCCATTTGCGCGGCACTTCCCAAACGGCCCGTCATCCTGTTCATGGCCACCATCCACGACCGGCCCGATGTCCTTGCCCATATCCGGGAAGGGAAAGACATTCCCATGCGGCTCATCACAAAGCCGGTTACGCCCTCCTCCCTCATCTCGGCACTGCTTGAGGCCGAGCAGCCGCAGGACAGGCCCGATCGGGCCGAACCGTCCGCCGCCCCCTTCCCCGAACTTATGGGCGCGCGGGTGCTGCTGGCGGAGGACAACGCCATCAACCGGCAGGTCGCCAACGAAATCCTGCAATCCAGCGGCGTCAGCGTGGAGCCCGCCGGGGACGGCCTCGAAGCAGTGGAAAAACTCTGGGAAGGCGGCTACGATGCCGTGCTCATGGATATTCAGATGCCCGGCATGGATGGGCTGAAAGCCACCCGGATCTTGCGGGAATACGCCCGGTTCGACAACCTGCCCATCATCGCCATGACCGCCCATGCCATGAACGGCGACCGGGAAAAGAGCCTTTCCGTGGGTATGCAGGATTATATCGCCAAACCCATTGAACCTTCCGTCCTCCTTTCCACCCTCGCGCGCTGGATACACCGGGACGGCCGCTCTCCCCGGCGCTGAGCGCCGCCCCGAGGTACCCCATGCACCAGCCAGAGCATACGCCGCGCACGCTGTTCGTCGACGACGAAAGCATCAATCAGCAGATCGGTGCCGAAATCCTGCTCGCCCTCGGAGCCGAAGCGGATACCGCCGACAATGGCCTTCAGGCGCTCCGCCTTATCCGCACCCGGCATTACGCCATTGTGTTCACGGATGTGGAAATGCCCGTCATGGATGGAGCCACCCTCACGCATATCCTCCGCAGCGACAGCCGCTACGGCGAACTGCCCATCATCGCCTGCACGGCCATTTCCTCACCGGAAGAGGAAGAGGCGCTCCTCCAAAAAGGCTTCACCGCCGTCCTCCGCAAGCCTTTCGACGTGCAGGCCATGCAAACGGCCCTCAACCGCCATGCCACGCTCTCCGGCGAAGCCCCCGCGCCCTCACCGGAACCCAGGCCCCGCGTCGAGGCGGGGCACGCCATACGGGAAGAACTTGAGCACCTCCCCGGTTTTTCCGTACGGCAAGGGCTTGATCGGGTCATGGGCAACCTTCCCTTGTACGTCAGTCTCCTGTTCGATTTCCGGCGCGAGCTTGCCGAAGCCGACGCCGAGATCAGGCAGGCCCGGCTGCGGGACGATATGCCCTCCATCCGGGCGTCCGTCCACAAACTGAAGGGCATCAGCGGCAACGTCGGCGCAACGGATCTGTATACGCAGCTTGTGGAGCTCGAGCAGTGCCTGCAAGGGGGTTCCGCAGAAAATGTCGACAACCTTCTTGACACCCTATACGGCTACGTTACAACGGCCGAGAGTGTCCTTGCGGCGGCAGGGCAGGCCATCGCCGCGTACCCCGAAGCCCCTTTGAGCATTCCCGCCGCCGGAGAAAATCTGGATGTCCGCAAGCTGCAACCGGCGCTGTGCGAATGCCTCCTGCTCATCCGGCAGTACAACACGGCCGCGCGCGAAGCCTTCGGATCCGTCAGGCGTTTTCTCGGTGGGCAGTGCGGGGCGGAAACGAACGAAATCCAGCACGCCATTGATACCTTCGATTTCGAGAAGGCCGAAAGCGGCCTTTTGCACCTTGCACAGCTTTTGGATCTGGAATTGAGAGAACCGAATGGGCTATCCTAAGAAACCCGTGGTACTCGTCGTCGACGACACCATTGCCAATATCCGCATCTTGGATGATCTCCTGCGCGGCGAGTACACCGTCCGCGTTGCCACCAACGGTGCCACAGCCCTGAGGCTGGCGCTCTCCGAGCCCCGCCCCGACATCGTCCTTTTGGATATCATGATGCCTGATATGGACGGTTACGAAGTCTGCCGCCGCCTCAAGTCCGATCCCCTCACGAGCAACATCGCCGTCGTTTTCATCACCGCGATGGGGAACGAGGAACACGAGGCCAAGGGGCTCGATCTCGGGGCCGTGGACTTCATCGCCAAGCCCTTCCAGCCCCGCCTCGTCCGGGCGCGGGTATCGAATCACGTCGCGCTCAAAAAATACAACGACGAGCTCAATTCGCTGGTCAAGGAACGCACCAAGGAACTGTATCTTTCCCGTTCCGTGACGGTGGAATGTCTCGCTTCGGTCGTGGAAACCCGCGATAACGAAACCGGCGCGCACGTCCGCCGTACGCAGCACGGCGTGGAAATCCTCGCCAAGCGCCTGCGGCTCATGCGTCCCGATATCTGGGACGACGATGACGACACCATCGAGCTGTTCCGCGTCTGCGCCCCTCTGCACGATGTCGGCAAGGTCGGCATTCCGGACAGCATCCTCCGCAAGCCCGGCAAGCTCACGGAAGCCGAATTCAACGAGATGAAGAAGCACACCACCCTCGGCTACCAGACCCTGAGCTGGGCGGAAAAGCGCATGGGCGGGCACAACGACTTTTTGCGCCTTGGCGCGGTCATCGCCCATACGCACCATGAGCGCTGGGACGGGAAAGGATATCCCCGCGGCCTGAAGGGAGAGGAAATCCCCCGCGTGGGGCGGCTCATGGCCCTCGCCGACGTCTATGACGCGCTGATCTCCAAGCGGGTGTACAAACCCGCCTTCGACCACGAAACCGCCAGGGACATCATCGTGGAAGGCCGCGGGACACAGTTTGATCCGCTTGTCGTCGAAGCTTTTCTGTTTGAAGAGGACGCGTTCCGCTCGCTCATCGTCACATATCCCGACGACGAAAACCCCTTGCTCGTCTCCAACGACTGATACGCTCCCTTCCCATCGGCACACGGCAGGCCGGTTACTGCAATGCGTTCCCGCATTGCAGCCCCTGAGGTGCGGGCAACGGCATTGAAACGTTTCCCGCGCCGTTTGTTGCATGGAGACAGTATGTATCTTTCTATACCCCTTCTGTAACAAAGGTCCTTCAACATCTTGACGTAGCGCCTATTTCCGTTACAGAATGCAGTAATTCTGTAGAAAAACACATCGAGAATGCTATCCGCCTTGCCTCTCCCGATACACGCTTTCCGATCACTGCGAAACGCCTTACGAACCTTTTCGTCATGTGCCCTTCGAAGGAGAAGTCATGCACACGTTCAAACGCCAGACATACAGCGGCCAGGTTGTCGAGTTCATCAAGCGTTGCATACTTGACGGCGAACTCGCTCCCGGCGAGCAAGTTAAGGAAGTCATCCTTTCCGAACGCCTCGGCATCAGCCGCGCACCAATCCGCGAGGCGCTGCAAATCCTCACGCAGGACGGCCTGATCACGTCGGAACCGCAGAAGGGGAAGTACATCCGCAAGATGACCCGTCAGGAAATAGAGAACGAATACGAAATCGGCGGCATCCTTGAAGGCGCGGGTGTGGCCGCCGCCCTGCCGCTTATGAACCACGTGGACCTCGCCCGGCTCTCGGGCATGATCGAACATATGGCCCGCCTTGCGCCCAGAGTGGGGGGCCTGTACGAGTTCACCGAAGTCGACGACGCCTTCCACAGCGCCCTGCTCGCCCATTGCGCGAACCGGCGGCTCGTGGAGATGGCCCGTTCCGCCTGTACGAACATCTCCAAATTTCTGTTCTATAACCATTGGAACGTCTTGTTCACTCCGCAGGAATTCGTGGATCGGCATCGGGATATTTTCGAAGCCGTGCAGACCCGTAACCCCGCCACGGTGGAAGAGTCGCTCCGCGAACACTACCGCGAATCGGGGCGGAGGATGGCGCAGTTCGGCTCGTGACGCGTCCCGGCGTTCCCGGGGGATTCTTTTGCTGACGCCGGACCGATTCTCGGATACAGTCTCCCCCGATAGCTGTTTTGAAATCCTATCGAAGGAGCAGATATGAGCACAGATACCCCCGTTCAGAAAGACGAGCCGAACGCCTCCGCGGAACAGCAGTCCGCTCCCGTCCAGCCCGTCTCCGAGGAACCGGTCGCTCCCGTGACGGAAACGGCGGCCACGGATACGGATGCACAGCCCTCACCGGCCCCGGAAACAGAAACCGTAACGCCGCCCCCGGCGGAACCGGCTCCCGCCAAACCTTCCCCCGTTCAGGAGGAAAAAGCGGCCCCCGCGCCCAAAGCCGCCAAGGTATCCAGGTCGCCCGCCCCGGAAGCCCAGCCGCAAACATCCAGCTTCGCTTCCCGCTGTTTCAACGGGCTCGCCTCCGTCGGCCCACTGGTCCTGATTCTTTTCTGGCTTATTCAATCCATGCCGACTTTTATGGGACGGGAACTGCACGCGCTGCATAATCTGGGCGTCGGCCTGTTCGGCGTCGCCGCGTCCGGCCTGCCCTCCCCCGAGCTTTATCCGGTCTACCACTGGTTTTTGAGTGCCTTAAGCCTCATCCCCGGCATCGACAGCCTGTCTTTGGCGGCGTATATCCCCGGCGTACAACCGACCGCCGGGCTCGAGCAGATCAGCGGCTACCCGGTCCAGCTCCTGCCCATCGCCTCCGCCCTGTCCGCGCTCTTCCTGATCCTTCTGACATGGGCTCTGGCCCGGGCCACCGGCAACGACAGGCGCACGGCCTTCGCTTCCGGCCTGGTGCTTCTGACCGGTTTCGCCTGTATGGGGTTGCCCCGGATTTCAGGCAGCGACATGCTGTTCACGGCCATCCTTACCCTTGCCGGCATCTGTTTGTACCGCGGATGGATCAAGGCATTCGCCCCCCTATGGCTCTTTGCCGGTTTCGCGCTTGTCGCCCTGTCCGCGCTGGCCGGTGGCCTGCTTGGCCTCGTCCTTCCGCTGCTTGTCAGCCTCGTGTTCCTCCTCTGGCGCGGAACGTTCCGACGGGCCGGGGCACGCGACGGCGCTCTGGCGTTCGGGCTGCTGCTTGTCCTGCTCCTCGCATGGGGTACGTTCATCGCTTTCGGCGACGGCGGACGCGAACTGCTGAAGACCCTCCTCGAAAACGAATATCTGGCCCCCGTCCTCGAAGCATGGAAGCTGCAGGGGCAAGACTCATGGATCATCGTGGCCCTGCTTGCCGTCCTCTGGCTTCCCTGGACGCTGCTCTTGCTGTTCCTTCCCTGGGGGCGGATCGGTACCTTCTTCAAGGGTATCGTGGTCAACCGCAAGCAACGCCCCGGCCAAGGCTGGCTGTGGTGCAGCGCCATCGTGACGCTGGCGGTCCTCGCCCTGCTTGGCGCGAACATGCCCGTGCTGTTGATGCCCCTCCTGCCGCCTTTGGCCGTCCTGACCGCTCAGGGCGTACTGAACCTTTCCGCGCGCGGCAGCCGCGGCTTTTTCCTCCTGCTGGCAATCCTCTTGATTGCCCTCGGCCTCCTCTTCGCCGCAGCGAACATCTATCCGCTGTTCCTCGGCGAACTCCCCGCGCCGCTTTCCGCCTTGCAGCCCACGCCGCTGGCATTGGTCGCGGCATTGGTGCAGACCTGCGGGCTCGTTCTGCTCGGCATCATCCTCTGGAAGGCGCTCAACCGCTCCTTCGCCGGAGGCGCCTTGCTTGTCCTGACGTTCCTGGTGCTGGTTTATACGGCTCCGATGACGTACTATGCGGCGGCTGGCGCTCCTGTGGCCGTGGAGACACCTGTGGAGCCCGCTCCGGCTCAGGAAGATCCGGCAACGGAGAAGGTGCCTTCTGAAACGCCCGTGCAGCCTTCCGGACCGGACGCCCCGGCAACTGACGAGCAGGCCGCTCCCGCACCTTCCACTCCCGTTGAAGCACCCGCCGCCACGGAACCGCAAGCCACGCCGTTGCCCGCCCCTGAAGAACCGGCTCCCGCAGCGGAAACGGCTCCTGCGGCCCAGCCCGCTCCCACGAACTGACCCCAGTCCAAAATCAATCGCCCCGGATCGGACCGATCCGGGGCGATTTTTCTATGGGGTATGCCGTCCCGTCTCCTCAAAAAAAGTTCTCCTCGGCAGCGCCCCGCCTTTGCTATTTTAAAGACAGTTCGTGAAAACGTTCCATATCCACGATGTACACCTCATCCCGCGAGTACGGGCCGAGCACCGCTTCCCGCTCCAGCTCGCGCAGGGCCTTATTGAGCGTCACCCGATGCACGCCGAGCAGGTTCGCCAGCTCTTGCTGGTTCAGCCCCGGCGACACGCGGGGATTCGGAGCGCCCCCGTCGTCCCGCATGCGTAGGTGCAGGAATCGGCAAATGCGCGGGGGCAGCTCCTCAAGGCTCAGACTTACCGACTGGTTGCACAACACCCTGACTTTGGAAGCCAGGGAGTGCAGCAGCGCCAGCGTCAGGGCGGGATAGTTTGGAAGGATCTCGTGAAGCACGCAATCACGGGAGAAGGCATACACCACGCAATCCGTTCCCGCCACGATGGAACTCCGCGCCGGGACCTCGTCAAAAAACGGCGTTTCACCCGTTACCGTCCCTGAACGCATGGACATAAGGATCTTTTCACGCCCATCGAGCGTCGTCCGCATCAGCCGGGCTTCCCCCTGGTGCACATAATAGAGGTATTCGCCTTTTTCCCCGCCGTGCATGATTTCCTCACCCTTGCGAAAACGGAGGCGCGTACCGAGATCCAGGACCTGGCGCCACACGCCGGCTTCCGGTGGTATATGGGTGAATTCTATCAGTTTCGCGTCATTCATCTCCATAGGGGCCTCCTTGTGCGCAAACGCCATTATCCCGTACAAGGCGAATAACCAGATACGTTGCCCAACAAAAAAGTTTTATCGACAACGGGTTGTACATCACTCTCACCGCATGGGCAATCCTTTCCGGGCCCGGCCTGTACAACTTTTTCTTCATAGGAGACAAAAAATATCCGTCCTTGAGAAAAATGTAGCAACCGTTACATCACGTATTCTCTTTTACAGCTAGAGTCACTTCAAGCTTTCCGTACCACTCTCTGGAGGAGAAGATCATGACTCTGCCGATGACGGGAAAAAACTGTTCTCTGGCTTTAAAGTGGCTCATATCTTTTGCGATACCTTTGATTGTCTACTGGGCAATGCCCATAGACGGGCAAACCGTCACGCACCATATGGCCCTCTTCCTTTCCATTACGACATGGGCAATCTGCATTTGGGCTATGGATGCAATGAATGAAATTGCCGTTGGCCTTATCCTTCCCGTACTCTACATTGTCCTGTGCGGCGTCAAACAGCAGGTTGTATATTCTCCGTGGCTTTCTGAAGTGCCCCTTATCGTCATCGGCGGTTTCGCACTCGGCAAGATCCTACAGGAAACAGGCCTCGGCAAGCGCATCGGTTTGACTTGCGTGCGCTGCATGGGCGGCAGTTTCACCGGCACTCTTATCGGCATTACCCTCGCCGTATCCATCGTGGCCCCGCTCGTCCCGGCCATCACAGGCAAGGCCGCCATCTTCTGCGCCATCGGCATCAGCTTGTGCGACGCACTGGACTTCAAGGCCAAGGGCCGCGAAGCCACCGCCGTCATCCTTACCTGCTGCCTCGCCGTGGCGTCGACCAAACTGTGCTACCTCACGGGCGGCGCGGACCTCGTGCTCGGCATGGGCCTGCTGCAAAAGGCTTCCGGCATCAGCAGCACATGGATGGAATACGCCATGCATAACTTCCTTCCCGGTATGCTGTATACCTTCATGTCTGTGGGGCTGGTCATGCTGATCCTCCCTTCCAAGGTGGATCGGCAGGCCCTGGGCGCCACCTTGCAGACCAAGTATCAGGAACTCGGCCCGGTGACGTCCGAACAGAAGCGCGCCGCCATCCTCATGCTCGTTACCCTCATCCTGCTCGCCACGGACAAGCTGCACGGCGTCGCCGCCGGGCTGGTGCTCATCGGCGTCACCTTTGCGGCCTTCCTCCCCGGCGTCCGGCTCCTCGACGGCCCCAAGTTCAGCAAGGTCAACTTCGCGCCCCTCTTCTTCATCATGGGCTGCATGACCATCGGCAGCGCCGGCGGCTTCCTCAAGGTGACCACGTGGATCGCCAACAACACCCTGCCCTATCTGCACGGCATGACCACCACAACCGCCGGCCTGGCCTCCTATGTGCTCGGCGCGCTGGCCAACTTCCTCTTGACCCCGCTCGCGGCCACCACGACCATGACGTCTCCAGTCACCGAGCTCGGCATACAGATGAACATGGACCCGCGCATCCTCTTCTATTCGTTCCAGTACGGCCTCGACAACTACCTTTTCCCTTATGAATACGCCGTTATCCTCTACTTCTTCAGCTCCGGCTACATGCTCTTCAAGGATATGCTGAAGGTGCTCGCGGCCCGCATGGTCCTCACCGGCATCTTCCTCTTCTTCCTCGCCATCCCTTACTGGAAGATGGTTCTGTAAGGATTCCGCCGCGGGTCTCCCCCGGGCGGCCCGCGGTCCACCCTCCGCCGCGAGGAACGGCGGAAGGCCCCGCCCGCAAGTGCCGGGCGCGGCCGAAAGAGAAGGAGCGTCTCCATGTTCAGGCTTACCTCATTGGCTACGGCCCTGCTGTCCCTGTTCATGCTCTCAGCCCCGGCAAGCGCTTACGAGGCCATCACCGGCCCCCTCGGGCTGCTGGCCTATGACAAGGCAAAGGCCTACGACGGCTACACGCTGTTCACGCCGCACACCAAGGTTTCTTCATGGATTGTGGACAAAATCCAGGCTCCAGGCAGCAGAAAGACCTACCTCATCGATATGGAAGGCAATATTGTCCATACCTGGAAGCATGACCATCCCGCCTTCTATGCGGAACTGCTTCCCAACGGGAACCTGCTCCGCGCGGAGAAGATCGCCGGCAGCCCCGTGAACTTCGGCGGCTGGTACGGCCTGCTCCGCGAGTATGCGTGGGACGGCAAGGTGGTCTGGGAATACAAGGTCAGCAATCCGCGCCAGATCGCGCACCACGGTTTCGATCGCCTGCCCAACGGCAACACCGCCATCCTGATCTGGGAAAACAAGACGTATGACGAAGCCCTCGCCAAGGGCCGCGATCCCAAGGACAAGGCCCTCAGCCGCAACGGAATGCCCGCACCAGGACAAGGGCCCGACGGCCAGCCGCTTCAGGGCATCTGGCCCGACGCCATCCTTGAAGTCACGCCCAAGGGTGAAATCGCGTGGGAATGGCATGTGTGGGACAACATCGGGACAGGCCCCGACCAGATCGACATCAACTGGCATCTGCCCCTGAGCATGGGCTATTTCGCCCGCGCCGACTGGACCCACTGGAATTCGGTCCGCTACAATGCCAAGACCGATCAATACGCGGTCAACTCGCGCGACTTCGGTGAAATCTATATCATCGACCGCAAGACCAAGAAGATCGTCTGGCGCTATGGCAACCCCGCCACCCACGGCATGGGCAAGGCGCCTTCCGGCTACCACGACGACGGCGATCAGGTGCTTTTCGGCTCGCACGACGTGGAATGGCTGCCCAACGGCAACATTTCCATCTTCAACAACGGCACGCATCGCCCCAGCGCCAACCGCAGCTCCGTCATGGAAATCAATCCCGCCACCAATCAGGTGGTCTGGCAGTACGAAACCAAGGATCACAACAGTTTCTATTCCGACTTCCAGTCAGCGGCCCAGAAACTCCCCAACGGCAACTGGTTCATCACCTCCACCAACAACGGGCATCTTTTCGAAGTCACCCCGGACAAGCAGGTGGTCTGGGAATACAACAATCCCATCTCCACCGACGATCAGGCCTATTGCGTGAAGCGTGACGACAATCCCGAAACGCAGGTGCACCGGGCCTACCGCTACGGCAAGGACTTCCCCGCCTTTGCGGGCAAGGATCTGAAGCCGCAGGGCAAGCTCGCGGCGGGGTGCCCCGACTGGCACCTGCTCCTCGAATTCAGGCAGGGCCCCAACTTCAGCTCGAAGTAACGCCCTCTTGCCCCGTCCCTGCGCCCGGAAGGGACCAGCCCCGGCTTTTTCTCCCAAGCCGGGGCTTTCTCGTGGGACAACGCCGAAAAAAAGCCCATCCCAACCAGCCCAATCCCCCGAAATTCCATACCACTACGGAAGCCATAAGAAACGGGGAGAGCCCCCAAAGGAACCTCCCCCAAAGCAATGGCTTTCCGCCTGTTAAAAGCTCTACGGCGTCATACGCGGGCGACGGCGAGGAATACGGTATGCATGATGCTGAGGAGCACCACAAAACTGGATTCAGCGGCTCCGCACGTTTTTCCGTACAGGGTCACGGCCAGCCCTCCATGACGGCAGACGGAGAGGCAGTCCCGGCACAGCGTGCATCCTGGGCCCGGGCGTCCCTCCTTCAACCGTTCAGGAGTCAGCGCACCGTATCGGCAGACGCGGATACAGGCGAGGCAGTGCATACAGGCATCGGTCCGCCGGATGCGCCACGGCGCGATCTTGCCGAGCCAGTTCGCCACCAGCCCGAGCGGGCATACGGCAAGGCAATAGCAGGCGGAACCGTACCGGCGGCTCAACAGCACCGCAACGGGCAGGAGCAGCAGGCCCAGCGCCAAACCGAGCGCAACGGCGACCCCGGTCGGAGCGCCGGACAACCGGAGGACGACGGGGACTGCCAGCATGAGCCCAAAGAAAACCGGCCGGAGGCGAGACATCCAACGCGGAGGCGGGACAGCCTTGCGCCCGGAGGCCGCCACGGTATCCCAGACCCCGAAATAGCACAGGTGACTGCACCACGCAGCCCCGGCCAGCAGTACGGAGACGCCGAACAGAATGGGCATGAACAGCCCGCCGCCACGGTATAGCGGGGCCGCGAGGATCATGCCCGGCACGGGGAGATGAAGGTTCCCGGTCATAAGGAACAGGCCGTATCCGGCAAGACCGAGGGCGAGCTGTACGAAAAAGACCACCGAGAACAGGCGCCAGATGAATAAGCGCGTACGCGGCGCGGCATCCCTGTCCCCAAGCCGCGATGCCACCCACGAGGCCCAAAACCCGGCAAGCAGGATATGGAGCGGCGCCCATCCGGGCAGGAAGCGCTCCGTCAGGAAAACCTGCGGTGCGACGAAAAGCAGCGGCGTCAGGATGGCGATCGTCCCGAAAAAGGCCGCCGTCCGCATGAGCGCCCTCTTCCTGCCGCGCGCATACCATGCATCCCCCGTCTTTCCTTCCAGCAACAGGGCCGCCGTGGCGGTAAACAGCGACACGCCGAGCAGGATGCACGCCAGCCGCATCCACGGCTGTTCCATGAACATGCGGATCTGCACGAACTGCGCCGCCGCCCACACCCAGCGCGCGGCCAACAGCGGCAACAACACAAGCGTGACCTGCCGTATCCACGCCTCCCGTCTCCAAACGAGCAGTGCGAACAGCATACAGCCGACGGAAAACGGGTATTGCCCGGCACGCCAGAAATGCGCGCCGCCCAATACAAAAGCCAGCGAGGACGGGGTAAGGCACAAAATCGAACGCATGATGCTCACGGACGGCTCCTTTCAGGCGGAATACCCCATCTTATCCGATGCGGCATGATTTGCCGTGATCGGCGTCACGTATCCCGCCTTTCCCCCCAAGCCTTGGGGCTTCAAAGAGCCATCTTCTTGGACATCAACGCGTTCTCCCAGAAACATCCGGTCGCCGGAGCTCCGCCTTTCCCGCTTCCTCTCCGCCCCCTAACAAGCGTCATCCGAAACAGATTGTTCCTTCCAGCGGCCCTCAGCACAGGGAAATGAACAATCCGGGCTCCAGAGCGTCACCCGGTCGCGCCCCGCCTGCTTGGACATGTAAAGCGCGGAATCCGCATACCGGAACAAATCGGAAATCGTCTTTTCGTTCTCCTCGGGCGTATCGATGGCTCCCGAAGACGTAAACCGATACCCTCCGGCGCTGATGCTGAAACGCACCTCCCGATCGGCATGGACGAGCGGCTTTGCCGTACAGGCCACCCGGATCTCTTCAAGCTGGCGGAACAAGGCACCCTCATCGGCATCAGGCAGGAGCAGCACGAATTCATCCCCTCCGAGCCGTGCGAACGTCGCCGAGTCGGGGAGCATCCCTCTGGCAAGTTTTGCGAACTCCCGCAGGACCATATCCCCGGCGGCATGGCCGAACGTATCGTTGATGCCTTTGAAGCAATCCACGTCGATGAACGCCAACCCAAAACCCTTCCCTTTCTCTTCCTGCACGCGCCGCAGCTCATCGGACAGCACCTCACGGAAGCGGCGGCGGTTCCAGAGGGCCGTGAGCGGATCAATATAGGAAAGCTCACGCAGCATGAGGGCATTTTTTTGCAGGCTGCTGAGCATGACGTTGAGCATGGCCCGCAGTTCCGCGATTTCGTCATGCCCGCTGACGGCAATGGACGATTCCGCTTCGCCTTCCGCGACCCGGTGCGCGAACAGCGTGGTCTCACGGAGCGGCTGGCTCACCTTCTTCATCCCGTACCAGATCCACATGAGCGCGATGAGGAATACGACCGCTATGGAAGCTCCCAACTCCTTCATATGGTATACGACAGAACGCTTGTACGCTTCGATTTGATGGGACTTCCGGTCAAGGATGCTGGTGATCCCCGACTCGACAAGCTTGATGATCTCACCAGCCCGTTTCTGGTAGGCGGCATTAAAAAGAAGGCGGCGGGCATACTCCACATCGATTGTGTCCGATCCGCTGTGCAAACCGTCAGGGCACAAGGCTTCTCCCTTGCTCGCCTGCATGGCCTCGATTTCCGTAATCGACAGATCATCGGAACGACGCAGGGCGGTCGCCAAAAACTCCATGTCTCCCCGGCTGGCTCCATAGCGCTCCAGCAGAGACGGAAGGCTGATCGTCTCTCCCGGTGCAAGGGAGCTCTTCCGGGGCACCCTTCCGGACCGCTGCGCAAGGATGTCGTAATACGCCCGCTCGGAAGCCTCATCGCCCGTATTGACGTATTCCCGCGCCTTGCGGGTCAGATCATAGGAACTCTGGAGCAATTCCCGGCTGACTTGCATCAGGTTCAGGTACTGGACGTCGGCCTCAACCATTTTCGTGAACGAGCTGTACACATTCCATGATAAGCCTGCCGTGACCATGATCGTTACGGTAAGCAACAGGCCCAATAGAGACGTAACCCAACGGATGCTCATCCGCCCCTCCCTCAAACAGTCTGAACGGGACCCGCATTCCTCCGGAAACGGAGCGTACAGACAGCTCTTTGTTGAAAAGAGAATACACTAGAGATGTTCCTCAACGCCAGCACTTTATGGCATCGCCTCATTTTCCGTTTACTGTTCCGCTCCCATGACGGAAAGGAAAGGCCATGTACGGGAAAGGTTCCCGTACATGGCCTTTTATACCGTTACAGAGAGTTTTTTTGAATCCACAGGGGAAATCGCTTCGGCCTTCACAGGGCTTAAAGCTTCCGTTGCCAGGCTCCCTTCTTGTTTTCTTTTTCGTCCTGCAGAACTTTGCCTTTCTCCAAAAGCCCCTCAAACACGTCTCGCGGCATCGGCTTCGCGTAGTAGAAGCCCTGTGCATAATAACAGCCGAGCTCAATAAGCATTTCAGCCTGTTTCGCGTTCTCCACGCCTTCACAGATGACCTGCATACCCAGTTCCCCGGCCATGTGGATAACGTTGCCGATGACAATCCGTTCCCGCGTCCCGAACATCCCGCGCCGCACGAAGCTGCGATCGAGCTTGAGCACGTCAGCCATCAGCTGCTGCAACTGGCCGAGGGAAGAATACCCAGATCCGAAATCGTCGATGGCGATCATGAAGCCGCGCTCTTTCAGCCGCAACACCTGCGCACAGACGATTTGGGGATTGCGCATGATCGCGCTCTCGGTGATTTCCAGTTCCAAAAGCGCATGGGGTACATTGTGGCGATCCGCGATCGCCGCGACAAGTTCGGGAAATTCCGGGCTGTCGAAATGCAGGCTTGAAAAATTGCAGGAAACGGGATTGACGGCCATCCCGCGCTCCAGCCACTCGCGCACGGTCCGGCAAACCAGTTCGTAAATGTACAAATCCACTTCGACCACAGAGCCGTTCCGCTCGAAAAACGGAATAAAGCTTCCCGGCATAAGCAGGCCCCGCGTAGGGTGATTCCACCGGACCAATGCCTCGCTGCCGATGAGTGCGCCGTCCCGCATGTCCACCTTGGGCTGGAAATAGGCATCGAATTCGCCTTGGGACAGGGCGATCTCCAGCCTTCCTTCCAGTTCGCGCTGCAACAGCGCTTCCTGCCGCATCTTCTCGTCGTAAAGGACAATGTTCTTCATCGTCTGCTTGGCGTTCCTGCGCGCGTAGTTGGCAAAATCCAACATGCGGTGCAGATCGAACCCTTCCGTCTCGTTCACCAAATAGACACCGAACACCGTGACGATCCGGTACGCCATGTCCTGCATACGCCGCCACTCGTCCAGTTCCATACCGATTTCTTCTATGCGCACAAGCAGGGATTCCCAGTCGGCATAACGCACCAGCAGGATGAAGTGGTCCGCCGATGCGCGGGCACAGCACTCCCCATCTTTGACGTTACGCTGCAGGATCGCGCCGAAGGCCCGCAAGATCTGATCGCCCACGGCGAAACCAAGGTTGTCGTTGATCGTCTTGAACTGATTGATATCCCCGTAGAGCAAGGCATAGCTTCCGCTCGGCGCTTTCCGGAGCAGCTTCCCGCACTCCACATAGAACTTGTTCATGTTGTCGAGGTTGGTCAGCCCGTCCCGATACAGCAAGGCCTGTATGCGATGGTTGCTCCTCGTCTTGATGGCGAGATTATAGACCAACAGCAGCAGGATCACCCCGAAAACCGCCAGCATCCCGCACCCGACCTCAATAAGGTGCTGGGCCACGAAATCGAGCAGCGTGATCTGGCGGGGCTTGGTGGTGTTCTTCAGCACCAGCTCGTCCATCCGTTCAGGGGCCGTATATTGGATGCACTTATCCAATATGGAGAGCAGGCGCGGGTCCGCACACTTGGAAATGCCGAAACAGATTTCGCTCGTGTACTTGCTCATGCTCGTGGCGGCCAAGGATTCGTAACGGCGTTCCGTAAGCAAATAGTTGGTCACATAGACGTTCGCGTAAACCGCATCCGCGTCGCCCTTGAGCAGCGCATCGAAACATTCCCGTACGTTCTTGTAAAAAATGATTTCCTTGCCTGGGTGATCCGCCGCCACATGCTCCGAGAACCAGTAGCCTCCTTGCAGGGCAATCCGTTCGATGGCGTGCGGCTGCTTGGTCCGCACAAGCATGGTGGGCGCCCGCAGATAGTAACGGGTGGTATACATCTTGTTGCGCTCGTCCCAGAGGTAATCCCCCGTTACGGAGCAGACCATATCAATAAGCCCTTTCTTGACCTTTTCCAGCGCTTCGGCCTGATCTATCGGCTCAAAACGGAAACGCAACCCTGTGTACCTTGAAAAAGTGGACAGCAGATCCGATGTGACGCCGGAGAACATCCCGGTTTCCGTATCGGTATACTCCAGCGGCGCCCACGAAGGATCATACGCCGCGACAACCACATCCGCCTGTTTGAGGAATGCTTCCTCTTCCTTGGTGAAGACCGGCTGTTGCGCCATGCTGACGGCAAAATATTTGTCGTACAGCCGCATCATATAGTTGGGATCGCGCAGCACGATGGCATTCATCGCCGCATCAAGACGGGCGAGCAAATCCGGCCTGTTCTTCGCCACAGCGATATACACCGGCTCCGGAGAGAACTGGGCAACGCTCCGGAACGTGCTGCTGCGGCCAAGGTGGGTGATGGCGACGCCGTCAAGCGTCCCGTCCTCAAGGGCACTCAATAACGCCTGCGTCTCGGCATAGGGAACGATGATCGGTTTGACGCCGAACTTCTCGCAATAACGCTGGAAACGCTCTCCGTCGCTGCTGCCCCGGATGATACCGACCCGCATCCCTTGAAAGGAGCTGAAATCTTCGTAACCGTACCGTTTGTCGTCAACTCTGACATTGAGGGTAACATAAAGCGTACCCATGGGCAGGTTGGAGAACAGAACCTCTTTTTCCCGTTCTTCCGTGCGGAACACGGCGGGGATCATGTCTATGTGCCCTTCCAAAAGCTGATGCCATGCGTTCTCCCAGCTGCCCTCATCCAGCATTTCATAACGCATCCCGCCGACCTTGGCGAGCTTCTGCAAAAATTCGATATTGAAACCGATATATTCAGCGGACCGGCTACGGGACATGTAGTCCCCGTCCTCATAATACCCCACCCGGATGGAAACGGCGTTGTCGTCTGACTGCGCGGGAAAGCAAAAGAACAAGCAGCACAAGACGATCGCCCCGAAAACGGATATCCCGTATCCATGCCTTCTCATGCTCCGACCTTGTTCCTTGCCTCTAGTGTTATGTGAAGCGACATGCCCGAACATGCCGTTTGGCTCTGACCTTCCGGAACGCTGCCGGATCTTATATGTACCCTATATGTTTTCTCAAAGAAATCATAGTGTTTTCAGAGAACACTCCTTGTGCAAAAACACGGTTATCTGTTTTTTAAAAAAGGCCATTCAAACTAAAATCAGTCAAATAAAGAAACAACATGCTTTTTAGCAGTTTTAAATGACGGATAAAAACATACTAATGCGACAAAAAAAGATAACGGCTCTCCCCGCCGACTTCAGCAACGCGCATCTCCCCACACACGGGACGTGGGAAGATGCCGTCATGGACATACTTCACGCACTATGGCAGCGCGAGCAGCCCCTGTCGGCAGGTATGGGGAGCCGAGAAAAAAGCGTAGCCGACCGATCCGCACAAAGGCGGAGCACGCCCCAATCAACGGCAACGGTGTTCCCCCACAAGAAAGCCCGGCCACGCCACGCACAGGGCATCGGCGTTTGCCTGCCGGCACTGGCCCGTTCCGGTTCAGGCTGCCGCTTTCATCGAATCTCGGCGGTTGTGGCAAAGTGCGAGGGATGCTACTCCAAAGAAACACAGGAGGTGCGTTATGAAAGACTGGACCCCTTCCGCCTTGCTCCACGCTTCCGGGATGTATTGGGAAAGCTGCGCCATCCACGCCGCCGTGCATCTGGACGTGTTCACCCCTCTGTCCGGCGGGCCGATGACCGTGACGGAACTCGCCGATCGGACAGGATGCGTCCCCCAAAGCCTCGACCGCCTTCTAACCGCCCTGTGTGCAATGGGCCTGTTGATCCGTCAAGGCGAAACCTGCGAACTGCCGCCCTTCTCGCGGGATCACCTGTGCCGGGGCAATCCCGGTTATCTCGGGCATATAGTGGAACATCACCGCCATCTTATGCCCGGCTGGTCCAAGCTGGACGAGTCCGTCCGCGAGAACAGGCCGACCCGCCACCGTTCTTCCGTCGATACCGAAGATACGGGCGAGCGGGAAAGTTTCCTCATGGGGATGTACAACATCGCCAACGCACAGGCGGAACGCAGCGTTCCGCACATCGACCTTTCCGGCCGTTCCCACCTGCTTGATCTCGGCGGCGCGACCGGGGCCTATGCCATCCACTTCTGCCGTCGCAACCCCGGCTTGAGCGCCACGGTTTTCGATCTCCCCACAACCCGCCCCTTTGCGGAACGCGTCATCGCCGACTCCGGCATGACCGACCGGATCTCCTTCGCGGGCGGGGATTTTACCACCGAAGACCTTCCCGGCGGATTCGACGTGGCTTGGCTCTCCCAGATCCTGCACGGCGCGGGCTTTGACGAGTCCGCCAACATCGTGCGGAAGGCCGCGCAGTCGCTCGTTCCGGGCGGCCTCCTGCTCATTCAGGAATTCATCCTCGACGACAACCGCAGCGGACCGCAGCATCCGGCGCTGTTCGATCTCAACATGCTTGTCGGAACGCCTGACGGGCAGTCCTATACAAGGCAGGAGCTTGCGGGATTCATGCGGAACGCGGGGCTTGAAGACATCCGCCGCCTCCCGCTGGATCTTCCTCAGGGGTGCGGCATCATGGCCGGAACGGTTCCGGTAGGGATGTAAAAATGTGGGGGGGGGAGCCTTTTGAAAAAGGCTCCCTCCCCCACGCCCCCACCCGCGAAAACTTCGACTGGTGGGGTGGTTACACGAAAGGAGTTCCGTTGCATCGAAGAAAAAAGGAAGCTGCCGCTTCCTTTTCCGTCCGGTAACAATATGGATTGCCGGGATAGGATTCCCGATCCCTTTTACTGACGAAAATCCGTTTTTTCTTCAATCAACCGCGCAACCATCCGGTAAAAAGCCGCCGTCGACTCCGCGAGTTCACCGGAATTATCGATACGGAGCACCCCGTCCGGATATTCGGCAGGCATCGAAGCCCGGGCAATGCGCTCCTCAATATCCCCGCCCTGCTCCCGGCCCCGCGCCAGCAGACGCGCCCGAAGTACGGAAGCGTCCACTTCCACAAGCACGGGAACGAGATCAGGAAAAAGCCGGAGCGCTTCGGGCAGATACTCCCGCGAGCCGTTCATAAGCACCACGCCTCCGTGGGCGAGAGTTGTTTCTACGCCTTTCCCGATGCCGTACCGGAGGCCGTGGCTTCGCCAGTCCATCATGAACTCCCCCGACGCCGCCATAGCCGCGAACCGTTCCGGGGAAACGGCGATATGGCGTTCGCCCTTAGCAGAGAGGGGCCGCGTGATGTACCGCCGGGCGAAGGCCACCGGGACCCCCCGCAAACGGGGACGCAAAGCCTGCAGCAGGCTGTCCTTGCCCGAGCCCGAAGCGCCCATGACGTAAACAAGCTGGCCCTGCCGCATCAGAAAACCTCCGCGCCTTCCCGCCAGACATTCCGAACCACGGGCTGCCCCTCAACCATGCTCACGCGCACGAGATCCGCCCGCCGCCCCACTTCGAGGCTGCCGCGATCCGCGAGGCCCACGGCTTCGGCGGGATTGGCGGTCACGAGCCCCACCGCAGCCGGAAGGGACATATACCCGCCTTCGCTGAGGGCAAACGCCGCTTCAAGAAGGCTGACGGGCACATAGTCCGAGGAGAGGCTCCCCAGATACCCCGCCTGCGCGATCTCCAGCGCGGAGATATTCCCCGAGTGCGACCCGCCGCGCACCACGTTGGGCGCTCCCATGAGCACGAGCATACCGTTTTCGGAGGCATGGCGCGCCGCCTCCATCGTCGTGGGGAACTCGCTGATGGCGATGCCGTTGCCGAGGGCTTCTTCAACGTGTTCCACAAGCGTGTCGTCGTGGCTCGCCATCGGCAGGCCTCGCTCCCGGCAGAAAGCCATAACGGACGCGGCATTGTCCTCCGCGCAGCCGTCGCGCGCGGTCTGAAGGCGTTCGACGACCTGCTCGAACTCCTCATCCGTCCACGAGGCGATGTTGCTGTAATAGGTGCGGTAGGAAGAGGTATCGCGCCACTGGCGCTGGCCCGGCGTGTGGTCCATGAGCGACACGAGGCTGAGCGCGGGCGTATCGGACAGCGGGAAAAAAAGATCCTGCATCCGGGGATCGGCCACTTCACAGCGCAGGTGCAGCAGGTGTTCGGACCGGAGCTTCCCGGTGGAGCGGCAACTGTTCAGCGCGCCTACGGCCTTGCCGAGCATGGCGATACGGCCTTTGTCGTGGTACTCGCCCACGGACAGGGCATCAAAAACGGTCGTGATCCCGGACGCGACGATCTGGGCGTCGTGGGCGAAAAAGGCGGGCACGCCCTGAGGCCAGAGCACTTTGGGGCGCGGGATGAAATGCTTTTCGAGGTTGTCGGTGTGAAGCTCCACAAGGCCGGGCATCAGGTAGTCGCCTTCCAGATCGATGCGTTCCGCGAGCGAGCTCGCGCCGTTGTCGAGAGAGACGATGCGCCCGTCGCGGACGGCGAGGGTGCCTTCGACAACCGCGTCGGGGGTGATCAGCCTGGCGTTGGTGAATACGGTTTCGTTCATGGCTGTATGCTCTTGATGAAAAAGGTTACGGGCGCCTGACGGGGATGGTGCGGTCGGCCACGGCTTCGCGGGCCACGTCGTCGTGGAAAATGCCCACGATGGCGGCCCCGTTCCCGCGCGCTTCGCGGATCAGATCGATGACCACCTGCCGGTTCGCGCCGTCCAGCGAGGCCGTGGGCTCGTCGAGCAGGAGAATGGGGGACGGGCGGATGAAGCCGCGCGCGATGTTCACCCGCTGCTGCTCGCCGCCGGAAAACGTGGCGGGTGCAATATGCCACAGGCGTTCGGGCAGGTTCAGCCGGGCAAGCAGCCCTTCGGCGCGGCTGCGGGCGGCGGCCTGCCCTTCGCCCGCCTCAAGCAGCGGCTCCGCGACCAGATCCAGCGTGCTCACGCGGGGGATAACCCGCAGGAACTGGCTGACATAACTGATGCAGCCCCGCCGCAGCCGGATGACGGTCCGGGGATCGGCGCTGGTGATGTCCACATCCTCCCCGCCGCAGCGGACCCGGATGGAGCCGCCCGTGGGGAGGTAGTTGCCGTAGAGGGCGCGCAGGAGCGTGGACTTGCCCGCGCCGGACGGCCCGTGCAGGGCGACGCACTCGCCCGCGTCCACGGAAAAGCTGATCCCGGAAAGGGCCTCGATCGCCACCCCGCCCTGCTGGTGCAGCACAAAGGTCTTGCTCAGGTTTCGGACTTCGATGATGGGAGTGTTCATGGCTTACCCTTGCAGGATGGAAGAGACGAGGAGTTGCGTGTAGGCGTGATGCGGATCGTCGAGCACCTGATCGGTGAGCCCCGTTTCCACGACCTCCCCCCGGTACATGACCATGAGCCGGTGCGAGAGCAGGCGGGCCACGGCGAGATCGTGGGTGACGAGGATGACCGCCAGATCCATGTCCAGCACGAGATGGCGCAAGAGGTCGAGCAGACGGGCCTGTACGGACACGTCAAGGCCGCCGGTGGGCTCGTCCATGAACACCAGACGCGGCGACGTGACGAGGTTCCGGGCGATTTGCAGGCGCTGCTGCATTCCCCCGGAATAGAGGGCGGGCTTGTCGTCGATGCGCCCGGTGTCGATCTCCACCCGCTCCAGCCATTGCAGGGCCCTGCCGCGCAACGTGCCGTAATGTCGCGCGCCTTCGGCCATCAGCCGTTCGCCGATGTTCGCCCCGGCGCTGACCTGCATACGCAGGCCGTCCGAGGGGCGCTGGTGCACGAATCCGAGTTCGGAGCGCAGGAGGCGGCGCTTTTCGCCTTCCGGCAGCGCGTGGATGTTCCGCTCACGCCCGGCGGCGTCGCGGTAGGCGATCGTTCCGGAGGTCGGTTCCATGCGTCCCGAAAGCATGTTCAGGAGCGTGCTTTTGCCCGACCCGGATTCGCCCACGATGCCGAGCACTTCGCCGGGCCAGAGGTCGAAGGAGACGTCACGGCAGCCGATATGCTCCCCGTAACGGCGGGTCAGGTTCCGGGCCGACAGGATGGGGGCGGCGTTCCAGTCTTTCATTGCGCGCCTCCCTGCCCGTCCCGTTCGGCGGCGCGGCGGGCGCAACAGTCGGTATCGGAACATACGAACATGCGGTTCCCTTGATCGTCGAGGATGACTTCATCCAGATAGGTGTCCGTGGAGCCGCAGATGGCGCATGCCTCGTCCCACGACTGCACGGTAAAGGGGTAATCCTCGAAATCGAGGCTTTCCACGTCGGTATACGGCGGGATGGCGTACAGCCGCTTTTCGCGCCCAGCCCCGAAGAGCTGCAACGCCGGGCACTGGTGCATCTTGGGGTTGTCGAAACGCGGGATGGGCGAAGGGCTCATGATGTACCGCCCGGCCACGCGCACGGGGTAATCGAAGCCCGTGGCGATGGTCCCGTGGCGCACGATGTCCTCGTACAGCTTGACGTTCATGATCCCGTATTCCTCCAGCGCGTGGAGGGTACGGGTTTCCTGCTCGCTCGGCTCAAGCCAGCGCAGCGGCTCCGGCAGCGGCACCTGATACACCATGATCTGCGACTCGGTGAGCGGCTGCTCGGGGATGCGGTGGCGGGTCTGGATGATGGTGGCCTCGTCCGTATGGGTCGTGGTGGCGACGCCGGTGGTCTTGCGGAAGAAATCCCGGATGGACACGGCGTTGGTGGTGTCGTCGGAGCCCTGATCGATGACCTTGAGCACGTCGTCCCTGCCGAGGATGCTCGCGGTAACCTGAATCCCGCCGGTCCCCCATCCGCAGGGCATGGGCATCTCGCGGCTGGCGAACGGCACCTGATAGCCGGGGATGGCAACGGCCTTGAGGAGCCCCCGCCGGATCATGCGTTTGGTCGTTTCGTCAAGATAGGCGAACGCATAGCCCTCAAGCGGCGCGTCCGCGCAAACGTCGGTCTGTGGCATCTAGATATCCTTGTCGTTCTGCCGCTTGGCGCGCAAGCCGCGGATAAGGGAAAGATCGGCCTGAAAGTCCACATAATGCGGCAGCTTGATGTGCTGGACAAAACCCGAGGCGTCCACGTTGTCGCCGTGCAGGAGCACGAATTCGGGATTCTGCGCCGGGCCGACGACGGGTTCGTCCAGTTCCTTGGCACGGAGGGCGCGATCCGTGATGGACATGGACAGCGCCTTGCGCTCATTGTTGCCGAAAACCAGCCCGTAGCCCCGCGTGAAGCACGGCGGGCGGGCCGTCCCGGTGTAGCGGCTCACGGTTTCGCATTCGGTCAGCTCGATTTCGCCGATAACGACATCGAAGCCGAGCTCTTCGGAGAAAAAGGACACTTCCACCCATCCCCGGCGCAGCTCTCCGGTGAAGGGATGCACAGCGCCGAAGCCGCGCTGCGTGGAGTAGGCCATGCCGAGCAGAAACCCTTCGTCGGCGCGGGCCAGCGCCTGAAGGCGCACGCCGCGATCCGCCGGGGCATCGGCGGGCAGTTCCAGAGGATGGCGGGTGATGTCGCGGCAGGCATCGCCCTCCGACGGCTCGGGCCGTTCGAGCAGCCCTTCCGCAACCAGCGCGTCGAGCGCACGCGGCAACGGCCCGCCGAGCGGGGAATCCGTATCGGGTTCTACTGGAAGAGGGGAAGATCCGGCGGCTCCGGCTTCAGCGCGGGAGAGGGTGCGATCCAGCAGGCGGTGCGTGTAGTCGAACGTCGCACCAAGGATCTGTCCGCCGGGGAGATCCTTCCATGTGGCGGAAATGCGCCGCAGCACGCGCATGGCTGACGTGTCCACGGCAAGCGAACTGCCGAACCGGGGAAGCGTGGTCCGGTAGGCACGGACGAGGAATACGGCTTCGAGCAAGTCGCCCTGCGCCTGCTTGATGGCCAGCGCTGCGAGATCCCGGTCATACAGTGAGCCTTCGGCCATGACCCGGTCCACGGCAAGCCGCAACTGCCCGATCAGCTGATCGATCCCCAGATCGGGGACGGAGGGGTCGCCCCGCCCTTCCCGGCGGAGGAGTTCATGGGCGGCGGAAATGGCCTTTTCCCCACCTTTGACCGCTACATACATGACGCACTCTCCTGAGGCAGACGTTCAAGGCGCGTGGTGCGCGGCAGACCGACCACGCCGTCGGCGCCGCACAGCAGCATGTCCACGCCGAGCGGGAAGCCCGACGTATTCTCGCGCCACCGCCCCGCAAAATCTTCGGGCAACGTGCAGGTGAAGGTACTTTCCCCGCAGATGCCGGGGCCGGAACCACGGAAACGGGTTCCCGCATCAAAGGCCAGACCGGCAAGCAAGACGGTTGCGGAACGGTCGGGGTAGGCGGGAACGCCCTGCGCGAAAGCGGACAGGGGCGGCAGTTCGGAAGCGTCCGCCACCAGCGCGAAGGCCGCCTTGTCCGCCTCTTCGACGATCGGACAGCCGCAGTGGAAACGGAGCCACGTTGTCGTTTCATCCTTCCGCAGGCCCGGAGAAAGCCAGAGCGGAGATTCGCCGTCGCACAGGGTCAGGGCGAGATCCGCCAGCACGGGCGAAAGGCCGTCCGGCACGGACTGCGGGAATACGGGCAGGCGGCAAAGCCGCGCGGGACGGGACATGGCATCGAGCACAACGCGGAACACCCGCTGCATATCGAATACGGGTTGGGAAAAGGCCAGCATCAGTCTTCTCCTCGGACAAGCGTAAAGAAATCAACGCGGGTAGGCTCGACGGCGGCGGCATCCTCCCGCACCCGGCGGGCGCGTTCCGCTTCCAGCGCGGGGAGCAGTTCCCGATCAAGGGGTTCCGCATAGCCGTCCCGCTGCCAGAGGGCGTCGTACAGGGCGGCAAGCTCGGCGCGGCGGGCATCCTCGCCCAGAATCCACGCATACCCGAGGCAGCCGTCCTTCAACGAGACCACGCAGCGCGTCGCAAGCGCTTCGCCCATATTGAAGGCGTCGCCGGTGTTGCCCACGCGGCCCCGGATCATGACCAGCCCGGTTTCCGGCCCGCGGACTACCTCGTAATCCGGCGGCGTAATGGCGGAGAGCCCCGCTTCGAGACGCTCCACGGATGCGAGGGCCAACAGCCGCATCCTTTCTTGTCGAACGGTGAGAGACATCATGCTGTTTCCTGTGCAGTCTGTACGTTGGCGAACGGAAGCCGCGCCACGGCGGAAAAGGGCCGGTTGCGGTTTTCCTGTTTGAAAAGGGTCAGGGCATCGATACGGAGCGGAGCGTCCAGCACGCCTTCCAGCGCCTTGCGCAGGCCCGCGCCCACAAGCGCACGCAATCCCGCGTCGGCAATGCCGTCGGTCAGCGTGATGTGGAACTGGAACGAATCAAGGACGCGGTGGTAGCCCCACATATACAGGTTGCTGCGTTCCTCAAGGGACAGATGGCCGCGCCGGGCCACATCCTCGGTTTTCAGGGGAGCCCGGAAGGCATCCAGATCCATCACACAGGCGCGCTCCAGAAAGGACAGCAGAGAGCATTTCGTCGAGGGAACGAGCGCATAAAAGCCTTTTTCCTCCTTGCCCAGATAGGCGAGGGACAGGGACGGAATTGCAAAGGGAAGGAAGCGGGACGCCACTTCACCCGTGGAGCGCAACAGCTGGCTGTCCATTCCCGAATGGCGGAGTTCGAAAGGCGCCTTGAGCGTCGCGTGCAATCCGTAATGGGCGGGAACGCGGGTGACCGCCTTCCAAAAAACGGGATCCACACCCGGAGGCGTCGCCTGCGGCACATTCAGGCCCCCGAGGGCATCACGGCCCAGCAGCGGGGTCACCGCCTGATGCAGGGCATCGCCCGCCGAAGGCGCGTAGTACACGGCATAGCGGGCGGGCATTACAGCACCCTCTTCCGCAGCTGCTGCGAGAGCATGTCGAAGACCACCACGACCAGCACGATGAGGGCCATGACGGCGCAGGTCTGCTCAAAGGCGAAGCTGCGGATCAGCTCCCACAGCACCATGCCGATGCCGCCCGCGCCGACCATGCCCACGACGGTGGCGGAGCGCACGTTGGACTCGAAGCGGTACAGCGAATAGGAGATCCACAGCGGGAAAACCTGCGGGATGACGCCGTATACGACCTCCTCAAGGAAGGAGGCCCCCGTGGAGCGCACGCCTTCGACCGGGCTCGGCTCGATGGCTTCCACGGCCTCGGAGAACAGCTTGGCGAGGACGCCCGTGGTATGTACCCACAGCGCCAGCACGCCCGCGAAGGGGCCAAGGCCCACGGCGACCACGAACAGCATGGCGAACACCATTTCATTGATGGCGCGGGCGGCGTCCATGAGGCGGCGCACGGGATGGTAGACCCACCACGGCACGATGTTGTCGGAAGACAGGATGCCGAGCGGCACGGCACAGACCACGGCGAGCAGCGTGCCCCAGATGGCGACTTGCAGGGTGACGACCATTTCCGTGGCGTACAGCCGCCAGTCCGTGAAGTCGGGCGGGAAGAAGTCTTTAATCAGCGTGAGGATGTTGCCCGACTCGGTAATCAGGGTCATGGGGCGCATTTCCGCCCCCCGCCACGACCAGACGAGAAACGCCAGCGCGACGGCCCAACCCACGAGGCGCAGCAGTTCCATAGGGCGTTTGCGCGGAGGGGACAGAGCAAATTCGGAACTCATGGCAATCCTTTCGGAAAACCGGCGGTACGGGCCCGCCGGGAAAAAGCGGCGCGGGAACCTCCGCGCCGCCGAGGCGTATTACAGGGACAACCTGTCGAGGGCTTCGTCAATCTTCTTGATGCGCTCGGCCTTTTCCGCCGCAGGCATCTCGGCATTGGCCTGCAGCTTGCTCTTTTCGCGGAACAGTTCGAGCTGACGGAGAGGAACCAGCTGGGCGTTGGTCGAAGGCTTGAACGGCCCCCACTGGAGCTTTTCGAGGATGGCCTTGGCGTGGGCCACATCACCCTTCACGCCGTACCCGAAGATGAAATCGGCGATCTTCTTTTTCGTGCTTTCGGGAAGGCTGTTGCGCCACACCAGCGGATCGCTCGGGATGAGCGGCGAGCGCCAGATTTCGCGGATCTGCGCGGCCTTTTCAGGGTGGGCGATTTCGAGGCGGCCGATGGCTTCGTTGTTGCAAGTCGCCACATCCACCTGCCTGTTGGCGACGGCGAGCGCGTTGGACTCATGGTTGGCGGCAACCACGTTCTTGAAAATTTTCTTCGGGTCGACGTTGTTCTTGGCGAACACGTAGTAGCCGGGCACGAGGAACCCGGAGGTAGAGTTGGGATCGCCGTTGCTGAAACGAAGCCCAGCCGCGTTCTTGAGCACGTCATCCACGCTCTTGAGCGGACTCTCCTTGTTCACCACAAGCAAGGAGTAGTAGCCGTCCGTACCGTCCGCCGCCGTGGTTTGGGCGAAAACGGAACCGTCGGAACGGTCCACCATCTGGATGGCGCCCTTGTTGCCGATCCAGCAGAGATCGACCTTTTTGAAGCGCATCCCCTCAATGATCCCGGCGTAGTCCGAAGCGAAGAACGCCTTGACCTTGAAGCCGGTGGCCTTTTCCATGTCGGCGAGGAAGGGGTCCCACAACTGTTTGAGGTTCTGGGAGGATTCCGTGGAGATGATGCCGAAGTTCAGGACTTCCGCAGCCTTGGCACAAACGGAACCGCCAAGGACGACGGCCGCCGCCGCAACGGCGATCAGGAAACGTGAAAACATGGCAAATCCTTGTTGTTGAGGGTTAGGCCACTTGAACCTGCGTCAGGGGCGGATTCCGCCGGATGTCGCTTTCCTGGCGGGCGAACAGGGAGTCGCATTCCGTACCGTAGAGCCGCTTGAGGAAGGCGGGGGTCAGTTCCGCGCTCGGCCCGTCGTACACGACCCGGCCATGCTTCAAGGCGATGGTTCGGGGGCAGAAGGACAGCGCGTAGTCGACCTGATGCAGGGTCACGAGCACGGTGAGCCCGTCCTTCTGGTTCAGATCGCGCAGCGTTTCCATAACATTGCGGGACGATTCCGGATCGAGCGAGGCAATGGGCTCGTCCGCCAGCAGGACGCGGGCGCGCTGCACAAGGGCGCGGGCAATGGCGGCGCGCTGCTGCTGCCCGCCGGAGAGGTTGGAGGTGCGCTGATGCGCCTTTTCCATGATGCCGACGCGGGCCAGCGCCTTGTAGGCAAGCCGGGCGTCCTCTTCATGGAAGAAGCCCAGCAGGCTGCGCCACAGCGCCGTGCGCGACAGCGCGCCGAGCATGACGTTGCGCAAAACGGACATGCGATCCACCAGATTGAACTGCTGGAAGACCATGCCGATTTCCGCCCGCATGGTTCGGATGTCGCGGCTGATCACGCCCCTGTCCTGGATGAGGTGCTGCGCGACCTCGATCCGCCCGCCGTCGGCGTCGCCGGGCATGAGCCCCGCGATATGGCGCATCAGGGTCGATTTTCCGGAACCGGACGAGCCGATGAGCGCGACCATTTCGCCGGGCTTGATGTGCAGGCTGACCCGGTCAAGCCCCTTCCCGCCTGAAAACGTTTTGCTGAGAGTATCTATGTGGATCATGTTGAACTCCTCACTTGTCGTTGGGCGCATAGTGGAGGAGCCGTGTGACGCGGGCGTGTCCGCTTTTTGTCGATCGTGGAGAAAAGGAGAGACGGTTGTGCGGAGATTGTGCTACAAAACAGAAAAAAGTAATAAATCCTAAATAATAACAATGTACGCGCCCCAAACGCATACAAAAAATCCCGCTCCGGACAAACCGGAAGCGGGATTGTATATTATTGATAGGCAGTGGAATCTATCGGCAAGAAAGGGATTTCACGGGAAGCGCCGAGCCCTAAAACCATGAAAACGGCCGCGCGCCGGAAGGCGCATTTCCCGTCAGGCAGAGCGCCGGACAAAGGGTTTGGGCAGCGGAGCCGACCAGTACCACTTCACGGCAAGGATCAGCAGAAGGACCGCCGTGCCCGCGTAAGCCGTATCCATCCCCCACATGTCATTGAGCAGGTAGGCGAGGATCGGCCCGAGGGCCGCGCCGAGATCCACGGCGAACGAGTACCACATCATAAATACCCGCCCTCCCCGCACGGACGCCGTATCCGAAGCCACGGAATCGGCTATCGTAGTCAGTGACGTCCCCGTGAGCTGGATGCCGATCAACACGGCAAGCCACAGCGGCAGGGGCAAGCGAAAGGCGACGAGCCCGAACACGACCACCCCGAACGCCAGCGAGACCACCATCATGGATCGCCGACCGAAGCGGCGATCGGACAATACGCCGATCCCCGGGGCCAGCCACGGCTCCCACCCCCAGCGGATGGCTTGCAGGACGCCCCCGAGCGTTGCCGCGCCCACGGCCACCCCGCCAAGCAGGGTAACGCTGCTCCCGAAATGGATACGGATGAGCTCGCTGAGCGTGGAGGCGTACAGGCCTTGATAGATAAGCGCCACGACAAGCCCCGTCGCCATGACCCACAGGACCGTGCCGTCCTTCCACAGCCACGTCAAAGACCGCTCCTCGGCTTGCGTTCCGGCCGGGACGCCGCTGTTTCCGCGCGGCACACAGATGAACCCGAGAACAATAGTCGCGGCGGTACACGCGCCGAATAACATGCACGTCACGGAAAAACCGAGCCAGTCCGCGAAAATCCCGCCGAGGAGCATCCCCGCCAGACTGCCGATCCGGTACAGGCCGTTATACAACCCCATGAAATAGCCGCGATTATCGTCGGACGATACATTCAGGATGCAATAGAAGCCGCCAAGCCGCAACAGTGTCCATGCGATACCCCACAGGCAGCGCAGAAGAAGCCAGACGGCAAAGCCGTCCGCAAAGGCGTAACTGAAGGTGGTGATGGTGGCGAGTACCGTGGCGATGAAAATGCCGGTCCGATCACTGATATGGCGGTACAGCCAGCCTACCATCGGATTGAGCGGGAGCCGCACCAGCCGGTTGACCGACAGGATAATCCCCACTTCCCATAAGGAGGACAGCCCGGCCTGAGCGAAACAGATGGGCAGCACGATGTACAGCATCGAGTCGCCGATCAAACAGGCCGCCGTGATCAATGAAATAACGATGACCTGCCGAGAAGCGCGTTCTTTCTCCGCCATGTGCCGCCCCTTTCCCTCTTGTCCTGGGCGGTTCCCCTTGGGGAACCTATCATACCGGCATTGTCACAGAATCGTAACGTTGACGTGTTAGAATCCAGTAGCGTTCTTTTTCCCAGACGGCAAACGATATCTTGAGAAGCGCTCCAATCCGCCTCGCCATTTGTCCGCCGTGCTCCCGAAAAATCATCATCCCGCAGAGGACGGCATTCTATTCCAGCCGGGAGCCACAAAAGCATACCTCTGTTTCGCTTTCATGACGGCAGAGCCCGCACTCCGAGGAATGCGGGCCCGTATCGAGGAGCCGCTTGCGCGAACCCGTCGTCGTGTTTGCCGTTAAGCCTAACGGATGAAATTCGTGGGTGTCCACGGCTCCCGCACCGGATAGGGCACGGTCCCCTTGGCGGCCTCAATGCACTTGAGCAGCCACGCCATGTTGTCGCCCAGGGTCCGCATGATCTGCAAACCCTCCTTGTCCTGCCTCACTTCCTCCGGCGTGTTGCCGTGCACGGAGTTCCAGTACTGCGAGGACACGATGGGCATACAGGAAATGGTAAAATATTTGTTCAGGCGATCAAAAGCCGCGCTGGCCCCGCCACGGCGGCAGCTGACCACGGCGGCAGCGGGCTTGTAGGCGTAGGCTCCGCTTTTCATATAGAACAGGCGATCCAAGAAAGCGCACAGCGCGCCGTTGGGAGCCGCATAGTAGACGGGCGACCCCACGATAAGGCCATCCGCCGCCTTCAAGAGCCCTGAGCACTCGTTGACCGGAGCGTCGTCAAACACGCACAGCCCGGTTTCCCGGCAAGCGCCGCACGCGATACAGCCCCGAATGGGCTTCGAGCCGATGTGCACGATATTCGAGCCGATGCCGTTTTTCTCAAGCTGTCCTGCCACTTCGCTGAGAGCGGTGTAGGTGCAGCCCTTCTTGTGCGGGCTGCCGTTGATGAGCAGTACGTTCATAAAAAGCCTCCTTTATCCTTTCTTTGAGGATGTACATGGAGCAGGAGAAACTTCATTCGCTGGAGAAATCGCTCAGAACCTGAAGCAGGGAGCACAAATTGCCCAGTCTGTCGTCGCCGAGGTATTCCCTGATTTCCCGTTGCGCCTCTTCCCACAGGGGAAAGGCTTCCTCCAGCTTGGCCTGCCCTTCCGGCGTCAGTTCCACCACCTTCTTCCGGGCATCGTCAGGATGCACGCCAACGGCAACAAACCCCGCCCGCTCCAACAGCCCGATATTCCGGGTCGCCGTGGTCTGATCCATGCACAGCACCTTGCCGATATCCGTGATGAACGGCCGACGCATACAGGCGATCCGTTTCAGCAGCGCAAACTGTGTTCCCCGGATGCCCACGGGACGCAGGCAGCGATCGTAAATCTGCGTAACAACACGCCCGGCTTTGCGGAGCTGCATACAGACGCAGACAGGAGAAGCGTATTCCTTCGTGAGGGACTCCATAGAAACTCCATGTATATGCATGAAAATAGCCCGATCCTGAAAAGCCGTCAATCCTTTGAGAAGCTTCTCAGGGGAAGAATTGAAACTTTCCCGGCAAGGCAAAACTCAAGAACGGCATGGTATGAATGAGAAAACAGAATGTATATTTTCTATTTCTGACTGTTAAACCTAGTGTAGTTGCTAACAATCTTATCAGGTCAAGGCTATTCTCCTCCATTGGAGGAGCCTATGGGTAACTGTCAAAAATCTTTTGGGATAACGATTTGTTTGCTGCGTCTCTCACGAAAATTGAAACAGGAACAATTAGCGGAAAAATCCGGTTTGTCCTTGCGGCACATCAAATCTATCGAACGAGGCCTCAGCGATCCGACTTTATCAACCTTGGAAAAAATAGCTTCTGCATTGTCTCTCCGTGTGAAAGAATTGTTCGCGCGTGAGGAGATTAGGCGTTCTCCGAAAGGCATCGGGAAAGATCTGCTTGCACAGTTGGAAAACTGCAAAGAGAGCGAGCTACTTCGATTCTATGCTTGCAACAAGATTCTTTTGTCCAAGTACAAGTAGGATACCTCGCAACAAAAACGGGCCGACAGATTGCTCTGTCAGCCCGCTTGCTTTCTTATGGTGCCGAAGGGGAGACTCGAACTCCCATGAAGGAACCTTCACTAGACCCTGAATCCGATAGGAAGCGGCCCTCGGCGTCCCGTGGGTTGTATTATCAAAGGATCGCGTGCTACTGATTATCCCCACACGTCCCCCGTCATTGCACAGTACGGGGAGAGAAAGGGGAGAGAGATGCCAGTGCAATGGAAGGGGACCGCCTACCCGGGGGTCCGGTATTACGAGCACGAAAGCAGGCGAACCCGTAACGGTCAGCCCGACAAGAACTACTCCATCCGCTACACGCGGGAGGGCACACGTATAGAAGAAGGCGTCGGATGGGCGTCGGAAGGCTGGAACCCGGAGAAAATATCCAAGAACATACTGAATGTCATTAAGGAAGGCATCCGCACGGGCACCGGCCCATTCAGCCTTGCCGACATGAGAGCACGGGCCGTAGAACGGCAGGCCGAGGAAGAAGAAGCCCGCCTTCGAGAAGAAGCGGCGAACATGACGGTCAGAGCATACTTTACGGACTATTTCCTTCCCCGGATAAAGAGGGAAAAGCGGAGCTGGCTGACAGACAAGCAGCGCTACGACAAAGAGATTGACGCCGTGCTGGGAGACTTCCCCATGCAGGCGGTGACAGAGAAAGATGTACAGGAATTCACGGATTATCTCTGTGAGGAAGAGTATGCGGCGGCCACGGTGAAGCAATACGTGGGCATCGTGAAGCACCTGTTCTATGGTGCCATGGAGACAAAAATCGATGGCATTCGTGTTTTCAACGGCATCAATCCGGCCAAAGGCGTGACGTTGCCGGCGATCTATAACGAACGCGTGCGGTATGCCACTCCACAGGAAGTGGATCTCCTGCTGGCCGAAGCCTGCACGCTGGAATCGCCGGACTTGCATGACGCCATTGTGCTGAGTTTGAATACAGGGCTCCGGCTGGGTGAGCTGAAGCGCCAGAAGTGGCTGGAAGTCGATATCTATGGCCTGATGGTAACTGTGCCGGACGACGACAAACGCAAGCCCGGAGGTCAGGTACCGATGAACAAACAGGCGCTGGCCGTGTATCTTGCCCGCCGCGAAATATCTGGGGGTGCGCCTACAACCCTCGTTTTTCCACCGGTCGCCGGCGGCGCATTCCGCAACAATCTGTCGGAATCCTTCCGCATGATTGCGGACCGGATCGGATTGAACGATGGCATCACGGATCGGCGCTACAGACTGACATTCCATTCGATGCGGCATACCTTTGCCTCGTGGTTGGCGCTTAAGGGCACGGATATATACCGCATTCAGAAGCTGATGCGGCATAAACGTATAGAAATGACCATGCGGTATGCTCATTTGATCCCCGATGCGATGCGGGGCGCTCTTGACCTGCTGAGGCCATAGAGGATTAGAGACAAACGGCCTGTTCCTTGCCTGAACTTTTCCGCTGCTCTCGCCCGGGCTTGCCCTTCGGGCGGAGTTCCTGCTGGACGTCAGACACAAGACGCTTGATCTCGAAATTTTTGAGCACCCATTCCAAAAGAGAACGGGTGCGGTAGGCCACGTTACGGCCCACGGCCCAAGCCATTTCCGGCCCCTCGCCCCGGGCGTCGGCGTTGGCCAAAGTCTTGCGAGCTACCAGCCCGCCGAGGAAGTATTCAACTTCCTTCCGAGCTATCACCGGAGGCAAAGAAGAAAACTCAGCCAGAAAGGCTTCCTGTTCCGGCGTAAGCGGCATGTTGTTCTGCATGGCGGCCCCCCCTACAGGTTGTAGAACTGGCATATGTCCCGAAGGTTGCAGCGCCGGCATTTTCCGAGCGGCACAAAGGACTCGATGTCTTGCCAGCATCCGGCCAGTTGGGCGACGAGGCCCGGAACGACGTCCTCGCCGTCGGCCCAGCGCGTGACGCAGCCTGCCATCATGGGGCCGGGCACTTCCTGCTGGTCACGGATGCCGAGTACGGGCGTTCCCAGCGCATAAGCCATACCCGCTTGAATGCCGATCTCCTGCCCGACGTGGCCATAACAGACAACAAGGTCGGCAGATTTACAGGCATCAGAACAAAAAGAAAAGAACTGGCTGCCGAGCGCATCGGAATCCTCACGCCGCCGCAGCAAGGGGCTTGTAACGGGGCACGGCTGTTTCATCTCAGTCCAGTCAAAAATCTGGACACTCGGGGCTGCGCTCCGGATGGATTGCTGCAGGCGCTGGACGGCACACACCTGTCTACCGCTGGCGGCAATGAACAGACTTGGTATCATGGACATTCCTCTTCATTTTTCCACACCCTGCTCCACGGCCTTGAGCAAGGCCACAATGGAGGCCAGAGCTTCGTAGCCCTTGGCCGCGATGGCGTCCCGCTCGTCGGTGGTGATGGTGCCGTCTTCCAGCGCATTGGCGGTCGTGCCCATCAGCTTGCCGAACCCCTCCACGGCCAGCATGCACTGCCGGTGGACGGGGTGTCCGCTGCCGGAGACTGCTGGCAGAGCGACGCAGACTACGCCCATTTCCGCGGCCATCACATCCAGTGGCTGAATGCTGCCCGTGAGCTTCATCAGGGGCAGGACAAGCTCCGCGCCGAGCTTATGATTAGGCTGACGGCTGAGTTCGGACATCAACGTGTTGTAGTCGCGCCCGATGCGCTCCGCGATGAACTTGGCCGGCAGCCCGCTGGGGGCGTCCTTCACCAGTTCGTGCAGGATGGCTGTGATGGATGGCGTCATGCGACTCAGACCTCTCAATTTGCGGTACAAAGATTGCGTAGCCCCGGACGTGAAAACAGATTAAGCCGATACCATGCCCGGAACGTCGACAGGCATATCGGGCGCGGCTTGTTCCAAGCCCGGGAAGCGGGGGCTTGGCCTACCGCGCCTGCGAGCAAGAGGAGGTAGAAGCTTCTCGGGAAATCCCAGCGCAAGAATCGCAGCTCGGCGCTCTGGTTCCGAACTATCCATCAAATTGTAGCGTGTTGTCGAATACGGCCATCCGAGCTGTTGGGCTGTCGCTGTGATGGTGATGTCTCGTTCCTCCATCCACAGCATCAATTCGAGCCTTCTCATCCGCTCGGCCTTACAGGTGTTGGACATTGCGGTCATGATTCTTTCCTGCTACCTAAAAGATTGACAAAAACAATTGATGCGCCATCTTTTTGTTAGCCAAAAACTAGCGCACAGTCAAGGGAGATTAGGCTTTTTCTAGCCTAAAATGAGATATATGCAATTATATCAACGTGTTAAAAGTATACTGGCAGCATTGACCATCTCCCAGAGCGAAATGGCCCGAAGGCTGGATATGCCGCAACGGACGTTTCAGGGATATCTGAATGAAAAACGGCAGGATAACCTATGGCCAATCCTGCCGAAAATTCTCGAACTGTTCCCGCGCCTCTCGCGGCAATGGCTTTATTTTGGCGAAGGGCCGATGTTCATCGGACAGGATGTGCCACTGGATCAGCAGGTGCCCCTGCAGGAGGTCCAGCAGGCGGTCGAACAGATGGCGCGCGATGCCAACGGTACCAACAAGACGCTGCTCCAGCTCGTCGCCGGCCAAGCCGGCGAACAGGATGCGGCAGAAAGGGTCAAGACCTTGGAAGAGGAGTTGAGAGCGCGCGATGCCGAGCTGGCGGAGGAACGTCGCCTCAATCGCCAGTTGACGACGCGCCTGCTGCTTGAAAGCAACGAGGAAAAAGACTCCGCTCGTACTGCCGACAGAAAAGCGGTAAACGAGCGGTGATCATACCATTCCGCCCGGCACAAAAACCGGGCGGAACGTGAATGACTGACATTGCCGAAACCGGCACAAGGCCGCGTATCGGCCCGCTCTTTTTTATTCAGGATACCGAAGCCGGACGCTCGGAGCCTGCCGATGGATGTCGATGAACAGGGCCAGCAACTTGCAATTTAGATTTTCAAGCAGTGCTCAAACTATCTTGTTGTGCTCTCAGGAACCACAAGTCATATGCAAGTGTTTTGGAAGAATAAAGGAAGAAGGAAATGAAAGAATTTAAAGCATTGAATCTTGGTTTTCTTGATGCTGAAAATTATCTTGAAAGAGATAATAAAACTTTTTTTAATAATATTTTTTTTAAAGATGAGAATCTTGAAAAACTACTTAGAGCCTCAACCTACTATTTAATAGGTGAAAAAGGAACTGGAAAAACAGCTTATTCTGTATTCTTAACAAATAATGAGTATAAAAATACTAAATCTAAAATAAAATATATTAGAGAGACAGATTATTCAAAATTTATAGAATTAAAAAAACAAAAAAACCTTTGTCTTTCTGATTTTTCTAATATATGGAAAGTTATATTATTAGTTCTTGCATCTAATCATATTGATGAGTCTGATTTGAAGGATAATTTTATTTTTAGAAAAACTAAAATTCAAAAATTAATATCTATTATCGATGATTATCACGAAAATGCATTTAGTCCAGAAATTATAAACGTTTTAAATATTGTAGAATCTGACGAATTGATGGCAAAAATTAATATTCAGCAAAGTGAAATTGAAGGAAAAACGAATATAACAAAAAGTGGAGAAACAAAAAAATTTAATATTCAGCTTATGCGACTTGAAAGAAATTTCAAAGATGCATTGCAATCTATAAAATTAAAAAAGAATTTGATTATTTTCATTGATGGTATTGATATGCGTCCAGAAAATATAGAATATCAAGACTATCTTGAATGTATTAAAGGATTGTCAGAAGCAACATGGAGTTTAAACCGGGATTTTTTTGGAAATATACGAGATTCTAGCGGTAGAATAAAAATAGTACTTTTATTAAGACCAGATATTTTTAATACACTAGAACTACCGAATGATGCAAATAAACTCAGGGATAATTCTGTTTTTTTAGATTGGCGTACGACATATCCAAATTACAGAACATCTCAGATTTTTAAATTAATTGATAGATTACTTTCGATCCAACAAGAAAATAAAATTATAGAAGATGGCACAACTTGGGACGAATATTTTCCATGGAAGACGCAAAGTACTAGTACAGAAAGAGAATATGATCCCTCTTTTATATCTTTTTTAAGATGGTCTTATTCACGTCCTAGGGACATTATAGCTTCTTTACAAATTTTACAAGATCAAGATAAAATTGAAGATATCTTTAAACAAAATAAAGTAGATAAATATATACAGTCTCCAGATTTTAAAGATCAAGTATCTGAGTATACTTTAAGATCGATAAAAAATCAAACATCCTTTTATTATACTGATGAAGAATATAATATGCTAATTATATTCTTTGATTATTTGTATAATCCAGATTTTACGTGGAATGAATATTGTTCAAAATTTAAAGAATACACAGAAAGATTAGAAAATCTATATCATAAGATTCCAGAATTCGCATCATCCAAAGAAAGTTTTATACAATTTTTATATGATACAAATATAATTTGCTATATAGAAGATAGCGAAGACGGACCAATGTTTCGTTGGTGTTATAGGGAACGCAATTTTTCAAGAATAGCTCCTAAAATAAAATTTGATGTACGATATAGAGTTCATTATGGATTACATAAAGCACTAAATATAGGTCATAAAAAAATTTTCTATCGATAGACCTCAATTTATTAAATTTCATAAAAATAAACAAAAGCCCGATCTTTTGACCGGGCTTTTGCTTACTCCTGCCGAATCAAAAAGCCCGCCCGGATCAGGTCCTCGACGTGGGCCTCCGGGCTGCATGTACGGATGACGCTGCCGTCATACATGGCGGCGCGCTTGGCGCTCCCGCGCATCCATTCCTCAAGCGTTGGTTCAGGGATAAACTTGGTTTGCCAGAGGCTCTCGGCCAGCTGCCGGAGGCTCTCGGCCTCCAGCAGTTCGCCGTCTTGGGTGCGTACTCTCATGCTCCTCCTTATGCGGTGGTCGCCAGCACGGCGGCCCGATTGCGATAGAATCGCACTACGCTCTCACTGATACCGGCCCAAAGGCTTTCAAGGCGGAGGGCCGGAGCCGCGTGGCTCATCATGCCCCCGACAAGACGGTAGGCGGACTGGCCGCGAACTGGTTCGATCCGCATGCCCATGCGGCGCAGCCGGGTGACGGCGGCACGCGCGGTGTGGGGCAACCAGCCGAACGTATCGCACATTGAGGCCAGCGTGACAACGCCCTGCGAGGTGAACATCTCCGCCAGCCGCGCCTGCACCCCACGCAAAGAAGGGTGTTCGATGACCGGGGCCGGGGCTGCCGGAGCATGGCTCTGAGACTTGCAGACGTCGATGAACTGGCCAAGGAAGCGAACCCAATTGGCGATCTTGTTCGCGTTTATCGTCCCCGAGTGCTGGCGAAATTCGATGGTGCCATGGCGCTGGAACGACATAAGGTTGACCTTATAATAACGGCTGCCCATAACGCTGGCCAGTTCAGTGATGTTGAAGGAACGCATAAACCGCTCGAAAGGAATGCCGGACAGCGACCTGCAGTAGGTGTTGTTCGAGCCGCGACGGCTCGGCGGCATGATGGCGTCGATTTCAGTTTCATGGTCGGCGTAGCGACGCACGATGGTCTTGACGTCGTTGACGGTCAGATCAGAGGCGTCGAAATGAACATGGAAGCCGCAGCTGCGGTTGACGGTTGCCCCGGCGTCAGACAGAGCCTCGGCCACGGCCATGGCTTCCTCAATGCCTTCCTCGCCATGGAGCACCGGGCTGACGACCTCAAAACCGCCGCGCACGCTGGAATCCTCCACCAGCTTCCAGTGGGCTCGGGTCGTGTGGTTGTAGGATTCATCCTGCACGGCGATGCCGATGGCCCGCAAAACGGTCAGAGCGGTTTGATGGTTGATGCCAGCAATTTCCAGTTCGATCCCAAAAGAGCGGTTCATATCTTACAACCTCTTGGTTTAGTTAGCGATTCACCCTTGCCGTGAGTGTGTAATCGCTCTTTCCCCAAAAGGTTGCAAGTCTTTTCTTGCTGATTTTATTGCTTTTTTCCGAGGAAAAGGGCCGTCGCCCCGTTCCCTCGGACGGGAAGGAGAGAGGGGTTAGCTCCCCACCCAAACATGCGTCACCCCGGCAGCGCGCGCCTCATCCGCAGCAGCCTTGCACGCCTCCTGTAGCGTGCCGATGTGCCAGCGGGCGTCCTCGGCAGGGCAACTACGGTCCCAAAAAAATGCCCATCCGCCCCGACCGCGCGGGGCATGACCATGGGAAAAAATGTATTCGGCATAATCCACATACACACCTTTGATGGTACGGCCCAGAGTCATGACACGCCCTCCTCAAACGGCTTCCGTATAGATGGCGGCGGCGTACACCATGCCCTGCAGGTAGCGCATCGGCGTGGGGATACCGAGTTCCCTCCGGTCGTGTAGGGACAAGGTCCAACCGTTCCATTGTTCGACGGCGGCCTCGACGGCCTTTTCCAAGGGACGCTGCCCGAGGAAGCAATGCACGGAATCCGCGAAGTGGCGGCCCCAACGGCTGTCCAGAAAGGCCCGAACCTCGTCGGCGTTGGCTCCCGTATCCTCGGCAATGGCCGTCATGGCAATCTCCCACGCGGCATCGGCGCAGTTATCCATGGCCATGGTGCCGAAATACCCGTAAGCCTCATTTTCCGTCTTGAGCGTACACATGATTTAACCCCTTTGATTTACTTTATTTTACCTCTCGGCGTGGTTGTGTGTTCGCTCTTTCCAAAGGGATTGGCAAGTCCTTTTCTGTTGAAATATATGGTTTTTTATTGACGCCGGGTAAAGAAAACCCGGCGCCGCGAAGACTACATTTCCGGTTGCAGCATGTCCTGAAGCTTGGCCACGACGTCGCCGGTATCGAAAATGAACGTGGCCACTGCGGCGGCCACATTGGAGCTGGTAAGATCGTCGCGGTCACACAGATGCAACACGGGACGCTCCATGGCGTAGGCAGCGCCCACGGCTACGGCCATGTCCGCGTCCGGAGCGCCCGAGATGAGCACGGCATCGCATTCACGAATACAGGCCATGATGGATTCCATGCGGTTGTCGGCGGAATCGTCCAAGGTCAGAACCTGAACATCCATGCCCTCAACGAGGTGACGCAGAATGGGAGTATAGCAACGGGAGGCGGCGTTTTCGACGATGTAGACCCGCTTGGCCATGTTCTTTTCAATCTGCTGAGACATAATTTAACCCCTTTATTTTTATCACTATCGCCTCTCGGCGTGATTGTGTGCTCGCTCTTTCCAAAGGGGTTGGCAAGTCCTTTCTGCTTGGTTTTATTCTTTTTTTTCGTCTTCACCAGAGGGGCGGACAAGACAAAGGCTTTCCAGCGTGCTGCCCAGACTGCGGTAGCCTTTGCAGTGTTTCATATAACCGACATAGCTGGCCACACAGCTGCGAACGGTGGTCAGAGCGACGCGCTCGTCCCGGTACGCCCGGGAAAGCCCGCGAAAACGCCGGCGCGCCCGGACCACGTTGCGCTTGCGGGGCAGCTTGTAGCCTGCCCAGTGGCGGTAGCCCGCAAAGTCCACGCCATGGCTGGCGGGGAAAATTCTTGTCTTGCTGTTCAGGGTCAAATGCAGTTCATAGGCCAAGTAGTCCCGAACGTCCGCGAAAATCCGCCACAGTTCCCGCTTGTCATGGTGCAGGATGACGAAGTCGTCCATATAGCGCACATACTGACGCACGCCCAAGGTATCCTTGACGTAATGGTCGAGCTGATCCAGATACACGTTGGCCAGAAGCTGACTGGTCAGCGCCCCCAGCGGCAGGCCGCGGTTGCCTTCGATGCAGCCGCACTGCGTCACAAGCACGCGCAGCACGTCGAGCACATCCTTGTCGCCAATCGTTCGGGCCACTACCCGCAAAAGAATTTCGTGGTCTATGCTGTAAAAATATTGAGTGACGTCAGCCTTGAGGACATAGAAATTTTGCCAACGGCCCTCAGCCGACCGCAACATGCTGGTCAGGTAGTCACTGGCGGCGTGCGTGCCCTTACCCACTCGACAGGCAAAACTTTGTTCTATGAAGCGCCGCTCGAAGTGCGGCCCGATCACCTGCACCAGCGCGTGGTGAACGACACGGTCCGCGAATGCCGGTGCATGGATCAGGCGACGCTTGGGTTCATAAACGTAAAACTCGCGGAAGGTCCCCGGACGCCATTGCTTCGAAAGCAAAACGTACCGCAGATGCAGCAGGTTTTCTTCGAGCAGCGCATTGAACCGCAAGACTTCACTGCGGCACCGCTTGTTGCGCGACGCTTCCTTGGCCGCCAAAAGCAGGTTTTCCCAGTCGAACACCCGTGGCCACAGATTGCGGGCTGTCTTCGGCATATCGCACCTTTGATGTCCCCCCGCGCCGTGTTCGCCGGAGCTACTAACCGCGCGGGGGCCGCTGTTATTTCCCCACTAACGTCGGGGGGGGAAGTGATTCCCTTTTGCCCCTGCTGTCCGCACAGCCGTGGCCATGCGGCTTCAAGACTTGGGGCGAGAGCGGGACGGAAACCCACATTCCGATTGCGGAGAGTCCTCATGTTATTGAGATTGAGGGCAAAAAGGCCCGCGCCGCCGCCATTATTGTAATTGCCGCCGCGTAACGCCAACCGCTACAGTTCCGAATCACTCCCCATGACAGCCCGTGAGGGCAGCCAACACTGTTCAAGATTTCAGTCGATCCGGCGAAATCCATTTTTCATCCCCCTGCACCGCGTTTGCCGGAGCTACTGGCCGCGCGGAGGACTGTTGGTGTTTCCCCCTGCATCGGGGAGGAAGCGGTTCCCTTTTGCCCCTGCCGTCCGCACAGCCGTGACCGTGCGGCTTCGCACTGCGGGGCAAGAGCGGGACGGAAACCCACATGCCTGACGCCCACAGAGCGGACGTAAGCAAACGAGAGGGCAAAAAGGCCCGCGCCGCTGCCCAAGCTGTAACGCCCGCCGCGCAACGCCAACCGCTGCCGTCTCGAACCGCTCCCCGTGGCAACCTCTGGGGCTGCCAACACTGTTCCAAACTCCAACCAACCGGCTGAAGCCGTTTCTTTTCATTCCTCCGCACCGCGTTTGCCGGAGCTACTGGCCGCGCGGAGGACCGTTGGTGTTTCCCCCTGCATCGGGGAGGAAGCGGTTCCCTTTTGCCCCCGTCGTCCGCACAGCCGTGACCGTGCGGCTTCGCGCTTCGGGGCAAGAGCGGGACGGAAACCCACACACTGGCTGCGAAGGGAACGCCTCTCGTACAGTATGAGGGCAAAAAGGCCCGCGCCGGGACAATTAAAGTCGCCGCCGCGCAACGCCAACCGCTGCCGTATAAACCACTCCCCGTGGCAGCCTCTGGGGCTGCCAACACTGTTCCAAACTCCAACCAACCGGCTGAAGCCGTTTCTTTTCATCCCT
>ERZ1673695.368-NODE-368-length-73884-cov-32.673258_pt1 | contig 73884 bp, 53 predicted proteins | sample MGYA00580225_ERZ1673695 | MGnify/ENA primary metagenome ERZ1673695 (study PRJEB41218, sample SAMN15661739) | gut metagenome | host: Homo sapiens | place: Canada: London | collected 2015-08-20/2019-03-30 | study: EMG produced TPA metagenomics assembly of... | reverse complement strand
GAATTGGGGATTCTTACATGAACACAATTGGGTACTTTTATTTTAACATTTATAGGGAGTTTATATTTGAGTCTATCTTTACTGCTTTCATTCCTTTTTCACTTTATGGTACAAAACTCAATACCACTATATCAGCTATCAACTTACCTACTAAATTTTTATTATCAATTTTTATATTAAGAAGGGGGAAAGCAATTATATAGATATTAGTTCAATGACTTTAGTAATTTCAGATTATTCATTAATAATTATATCATCATTACGACTTAAGCAATCTATTGATTTGATTATCAGTAAGTTCTTTAGTTAGTTCAAATAAAATAGCAGATCTTTTTAAGAGGGTTAATGATAAAAGTATTACAATTGATAGGCTTATCTAATATTTAGAGAATTCATTTATTATTACTAAAAAACTAGATATGATACAAAAAAACACATTAGATAAAAACCCAATGTGTTTTTTTGTCTGGCATAAATACGTTAGCATATACGTTTAGTTTTGTTTCTTTTTTTTACATATTCTATTATTCCGATTGGTAAATAATAGATAAAGAAAATAGGGATAGCAATAATAGCCAAGGGAAACATATAAATTAATTCATAAGGAAGGAAATTGTAGAATTGTTCTAATACTGCTGTTCCTTTTCCTGTTCTGGTATAAAAATAATTGCATATGCCTATTCCACCATTTAATTCATTAAACCAAGAAAATAGTAAATTGACTAATTCCATAATGCATAAAAGTCCAATTAGAAAAACACAAGCTTTTAAAATATCAATCAGTTTTGGCTGATAAAAGCCTAAAACGACAAAAAGAATTGGTAAAATAAAGATTAATCCATGTTTTAACCAATAAGTGAAAACATTATAATTTAAAAGATGAATGTTTGGCCCTAAGCAATCACTAGGGGAAGTGACTACCATTGCTAAAACTGCTCCTGCACTTCCAAAAAAATACATATAAGCAAATAGTGTAGAAGAAAAAAAGGACGGATTTTTTTTCTTAAACCAAAAAATAGTGGATATAGGGTAACATTAATTGAACACATATGCAATGGGAGTCGAGTCCAAATATTCGCTCTTTGATTATTATAATCTTGAACATAAGAAATAATAAAAGTAATCCAAGTTGCTAAAAATATAATGGACATTAAAATCCATAAATAAATAACTTTAGTTTTTTCGCTTTTTTTTCTAAAGATAAAATAAGAAGCAACGGCTAAAAGAGGAAAGAAGAGGATAGTTAAAATGTGAACGAGATTGTATTTATCAATAATTAATGTTAAAATATGAAACATGTTTTTGAGTTCCTTTCTTTAATTCAAACGGTAGTGCCATTAAATAGAATAATATGCCTATTGGTAATGCTAGTGGTAAACCATAAACAAAAGGAATAGGGATGATGCTATATAATTGTTTTAAAATTGGTAGGTTATTGTGTCTTAATGAATACATATAGTTAGCAGTTTTAAAACTATCAAAATTTCTTAAAGTAATGCTAGATAGAAATGCAAATAGATAGATGCCAATTAAAGTGAGTATAACTTTAGGAATTTGTTTTTTTTCTGGTTTGAAAAATCCCCAAGCAATCATAACTATTGGAATTGCTACTAAGTTAGTATGTATAAACCAAAAATCTAAAAACATATAGTGAAATAGATTATTTCCTTGAGTAATCATATGGCAATCAGGGAAGACGATAAGAGGAATTAATCCACCAATCATTGTTACATAGTACATATAATTGTTTAAAAATTTTTTATTTATAACAAGTGCAATTAAAGTAATAATTATATTAATATTGCATAATTCAATGGGTAATAAGGTAACTTTTGAACCAGTATTAAAAATTCGTGAATATTCCCAACCAAAAAACATTCTTCCTGCAAAAATGATATAATATAACTTAATATCAAATATAATTTTAAAATTGTAAATACAATATTTAAAAATGTTAAGTTAAAAGTTTTTGTGATATTATTATTGAGATATAAAATTAAAAAATATTATAGTAAAATTTAATTTTTATATTTATAGATAATATTATTAAATAGGAATAAATCGTTTATTAAAAAAATATTAAGAATATGGTTTAACAAGAAAAAATTGGACTTTAGAGAGAAATAAAATAAAAAAGTTCGAATTTTTTTAAATAGCCCAAAAAAATATAAATATAATAGGTTAAATGTAAACGTTTTACTAATGAAAAACATTGATTTTATATTCTAATTTTAATATAATAAATAAGGTTGAATATTAATGGAGGTAATATGAAAACGAAAATTTTAATATTCATTTATTTACTAATACCCGCTTTTTTACTTTATGGTTGTAAAGATGAAAAAATATATGAAGATAAAGTAAAAATTGTTTTTGAATTAGAAGGGGGAACGTATCAAAATTGTACATTACCTATTGTACATTATTATGATAAAACCGATTCTATTACTTTAATAACTGATCCAACAACTTTGACTGGTTCTGAGGTTACTAGATCTGGTTATACATTAGACGGATGGTATCAAAAAAAATTAGAAAATAATGGTACAGTAATTTATCAAGATAAGTGGGATTTTGAAAATAATTTTGTTGATAATCGAGGTGTTACTTTATATGCGTTTTGGAAAAAAGATATTAAATATTCGTATCAATTATGTTACTATGATGAAAATCAAGAGATTATCGAATTAGGAAATTATTCTGTTAATCCTGGTGATAAATTTAAAGATTATGCCAATTATTCGTATAATAGATATGGATATACTCCTATAGAATTTAGGGATGCTGAAGGCAATTTATGGGATGATAATTTTACTCATCCTGGTGGTGAAACTGATTTAACGATTAGAGTATTTGTTGAATATATTGAGGGCGAATTTGCAATTGTTAGAAATGCAACTGATTTAAAAATTAATAAATCTAAAAATATCTATTTAGCAGATAATATTGATTTAGAAGGTTCAACTTTTTCTTTTAATGATTATAAAGGAATTTTTATGGGGAATGGTTTTACAATCTCAAATTTTACTATTAATTATGATCCAAGTAGGAATGGATTGATTCAAGATTTTGATGATCCAAATGCTAAGAGTTTGGCCATAAGTTTATTTGGAAATTTAACTAATGCTAAAATTCAAGATGTTAAATTTGATAATGTCAAGATTAATATTAAAACTAGCTTAACAATAACTCATAAAATATATGTTGCTCCTATAGCTATTAGTAGTTCTAACTCGGAATTAAAAAATATTATATTTAATGGTACTCTAATATGTACTACTTTACCAAATGGTTTTGATAAAGACAATAACTTAATTATTGTTGATACAGCTCCAATTTATAAACAAGATGAGCAAACAATTTTAGACAATAATCAAATAAACTTAAAAATAGAATAAAATTAAAGGAGAAAAAAGATGAAGAACAAATTATTTCATACAAGGCTAATTATATTATTAGCTGTGATTGCAATGACAATTTTGGTTACTGGTTGTAATTGTAAAAGTTGTAAAAAAGATGATGACAAAAAAACGTATTACAACAACGAAGTAGATCCTCTTGTTTTTTCAACGCAAGAACTAGACAAGGTTTTTAATCCTTTCTTTTCAACAACTGGACCTGATAGTAACGTTGTTGGTATGACCCAAATTGGGATGCTTGGTAATGATAAAAATGGTAAGATAACTTATGGTGATAGTGAAGGTGTTGTTACTAAGGATTTGCAAATTATTACTGAGGGAACTGAAAATAAAGATCAAACTACTACATATTATTTTGTTTTAAAAAATAATGTTAAATTTTCAAATGGTAGTGCTTTAACAATTAAAGATGTATTGTTTAATTTATATGTTTATTTAGATCCTGCATATACTGGTTCAAGTACTATATATTCAACTGATATTGTTGGATTAAAAGAATATCGTACGCAAGAAGCAGATGAAACTGAACAAGATAGTTTTAAATTAAAATTCCAAGTAGAAGCTGAGGCTAGAATTCAAGCTTTGGTAGATGCTACAATTGAAATTCTTGAAGAACATGGTGATTTAAAGCCAAATAAGGATCAGTTTAGAGAATATTTGGCTGAATATGCAGCTGAATTTGAAAATATCTCAGATAACTTTAAAAATGTTGTTAAGGATTATGATAAAGCAATTGCCTTATTTAAAGAAGAATTAGAAACTGATTATAGCAATGCAATAGATACATATGAAGATATTACTTTTTCTGATAAAAATGGTACTGTTTATAAAAATTTACTAACTACTGATGTTGAGGCTTTCTTATACAATGAAGGATATTTAGAGTGGAATAAAGAAGAGGCTAAACTTGTTTCAAGTTTGGTAAATGATCCTACAACTTTAAAAGGATGGACTAAAGAGCAAGCAATTAATACTATTTATGCAGACAAAATTCCTAATGCATTAGAAGAAGTTGTTTTATACTGGAATACATCAGTTAAATTAAATGATTATTTAGTAAATGAAGCGATGGAAGCATATTTTCAAAATGATACAAATAGAGAATTTCCTAATATTTCAGGTATTCAATTTGCTAATAGAACAAGTAGTGTTACTGTTAATAATGTAACTTATAATGTACCAGTTTATAATGCTGATGGTTCTGTAAAAGAAGGAAATGAAGTATTAAGTATTAAAATAAAAGATGTTGATCCTAAAGCTATTTGGAATTTTGCTTTTAGCGTAGCACCTATGTATTATTATTCTGATGCTGAACATATTGCTAAATTTGATTATGTATCTAATTTTGGTGTTGAATATGCTTCACAAACATTTATGAATGAGGTAGTAAATAGCCCTGCTAAAATAGGTGTTCCAGTTGGTGCTGGTCCATATGCTGCTAGTAAATCAAGTGGTGGATTGGATAACATTACTGCTGGTGATTTTTATAATTTGGGTATTGTTTATTATGAAAGAAATCCATATTATATTTTAGGACCAGCTAAAATTAAAAAATTACGTTTACAAGTTGTTTCTTCATCACAAATGTTAAACTCATTATATAATGGTGAAATTGATTTTATAGAACCTAATGCAAAACCAGAAACAATTGATGAACTTGATAGCAAAAAAGAAGATGGATTTGGTAACAAATCAATTCAAACTTCGGGATATGGATATATTGGTATTAATGCTGGTAAAGTTCCTGATCTTGCAATTAGACAAGTTATTATGCACTCAATTAATACTCAAGAATGCGTAAATTATTATAAGACGACTGCTACCGCAATTCATCGTTCAATGTCAATGTCAAGTTGGGCATATCCTAAAGGTGCCACTCCATACTATCCTTATATTGGTGGTGCTGTTCCTGAAGATTTATCTGTTGTTAATCCTGCTTATGCATCTTATGTAAGATCACTTGGTAAAAAAGCTGGTGATAAACTTACAAGTGCTGAACAAGAAACTTTTATAAGAAATCAAATAGAAGGAGCTGGATACACATTAAATGCAAATGGTGTGTATTATAAAGGAAATCATATTTTAAAATACACCTTTACAATTGCAGGTGATGAAACAGACCATCCTGCTTGGCAAGCTTTATTTCATGCAAGTGAAATTTTAAATAAAGTTGGCTTTCAAATTAATGTTTCACCAGACCCACAAGCTTTAACAAAACTTGCAAGTGGTGACTTAACAGTTTGGGCAGCTGCTTGGGGATCTACAATTGATCCTGATATGTATCAAGTTTATCACAAAGATTCTAATGCAACTTCTGTGCTTAATTGGGGTTATAAACAAATTCTTTTAAACACTGGTGGAAAGTATGATACTGAAGTAGCATTAATTAATAGATTATCAGATTTAATTGATGCAGGTCGTAAGACAAATAATCAAGATGAGCGTGCAGCAATTTATTCGCAAGCACTTGATATTGTTATGCAACTTGCAATTGAACTTCCTACATATCAACGTAATGACTTATTCGCATATAATACTAATAAAATTGATGTGAATTCACTTACTCCAAATGCAGACCTTTCACCATATAAAGGTTTAACGAGTGACTTACATTTAGTATCGTTAGTCGAAGAAAAATAAGAAGAAGACATTAAGGAAAGGAGGAATGTGCTCAATTTATTAGTTATATAAATTATATAACTTTATAGATGGGTGCATTCCCTCTTTTTATAAACAAGGAGATATAAATGATAAAATATATAATAAAACGTTTATTGATATCTGTACTTGTATTATTTGGTGTTTCAATTATCATTTATACAATGGTAAGATTAATGCCTAATAATTATGTTGATATAAAGTATGCTCCTCAATTACAATCGGGAGCAATTAACCAAGAAGATATTGATAGATTTAAAGAATTATACGGAATTGGAGATAATTCATTTGCGGGTCTTATTACTGGGTATACCAAATGGCTTGCTAATTTATGTAAAGGAGATTTAGGAATTTCTTTTAAATACAGTAAACCAGTAGCTACAGTTATTAGCGAAAATATGTGGATTTCATTTGCGATTGCAGTTATTGCAACAATTCTTCAATTCCTAATTGCAATTCCATTAGGAATTTCGAGTGCTACTCATCAATATTCAGTAAGAGATTATATGGTAACAATTTTTACAATGATTGGAATATCATTGCCTACATATTTTTTTGCAGCAATTGTAATAAAGATATTTTCGGTAAATTTAGGGTGGTTTCCGTCTAATGGTTTAATTTATGCTTCCGCAAACTATGAAGATAATTTTATTGGAGCTCTTACTAAATTTGGTGATATTGCTCATCATTTAGTTTTACCAATTTCTGTTAGCGTAATTTTATCACTTGGTGGACTAATGAGATATACAAGAACTAATACTCTTGAGGTATTAAATGCTGATTATATTAGAACAGCTCGTGCTAAAGGTTTGTCAGAAAAGAAAGTAATTTATAAACATGCTTTTAGAAATACAATGATACCGCTAGCAACCTTGCTTGCGGGAATTTTACCATCGTTATTTGGTGGTATGATGATTACGGAACAAGTATTTGGTATTGATGGAATTGGACGGCTTGCTTATCAAGCATTAAGAGAGGGTGATATTCCTTTTGTAATGGGATATAATATGTTCCTAGCCATCTTAACCGTTATAGGAACTTTGTTTTCTGATATTATGTATTCCATTGTAGACCCTCGTGTAAAATTAGGTAAATAGGTGACTTATGAATAAAATAAAAGAAATTAAACAAGAAACTATTAACCAAGAAGAAAATACATCAGAAATTATACCTGAACAAACATATAAAGAAATGAGTCCATTAAGACTAGTTTTAAGAAGATTTTTTCGTTCAAAATTATCTTTAGTTGGAATTATTTTAATCGTTGCTCTATTTTTATTTTCCTTTTTAGGGCCAGTTGTGTATCAAAAATGGGGAGAAGAAACTGTTGATAGGACCCAAAAAATTCAAAAAATTGAGACTACTCATACTTTTACTGATGAAAATGGCAATAAAATAACAGTCATTCAAGTATTAGAACATATCAATGAGATTAATGATTATGATAATCCTAGCAAAGAACATTTATTAGGAACCGATGATAAAGGGATGGATATCTTTGTAAGGCTAATGTATGGCGGAAGAATTTCTTTAACAATTGGTTTTATTGTTGTTATTTTAGAAACTTTAATTGGTATATTATTAGGTGGATTAGCAGGATATTTTGGTGGATGGGTTGATCAATTAATTATGAGAATTGTTGATATTTTTAATTGTATTCCTACATTACCGATTCTCTTAATCGCTTCTGCAATGATTGAATCATGGGAACTTGATCCAGATAAAGATATTTACATTTTAATGGTTATTATAACAATCTTTGGTTGGAGTGGAGTAGCACGAATGGTTAGAGGTCAAATTCTATCATTACGTGAACAAGAATATATTACAGCAACTGAAGTTATGGGGCTCCCTATTTGGCGTAAAATATTTAAACATTTAATTCCTAACGTTATGCCTCAATTAATAGTTAGTATGACTCTTGGTCTTGGTAGTGTTATCTTATATGAATCTACTCTTAGTTATTTAGGTTTGGGTGTTCAACTGCCAAAAGCAGCATGGGGTACAATGATTTCTACCGCAAACGATCCTCAAATATTAAATTATCATATGAATATGTGGTTACCAGCTGGTATTATGATTGTAATTGCGGTATTAGGCTTTAACTTTATTGGTGATGGACTTCGTGATGCTATGGATCCCAAAGCTAAGAAATAGGTGAAAGATATGGAGAAAAAAACTAAAAAAACTTCAAATTATATTTCTATTAAAGAAAGTAGAGCAATTATCAAATATAACATTAAAAAGATGAAATATTATGAAAATTTAAAACGCCAAAAACGTGATGAATCTGAATATATAACTAGTATGAAAGATCCTAATAATATTATTGAAATTGATAATTTAAAAACATGTTTTTTTACTGATAATGGAACAGTTATGTCAGTTAATGGTGTTTCGTTTTCCATTCCTAAAAATAAAATTGTAGGTGTTGTTGGAGAATCGGGTTGTGGTAAAAGTGTAACTTCGCTTTCTATAATGCAACTAGTTCAATCTCCACAAGGACAAATTGTTGATGGACAAATTAAATTTAATTATGAAGAATTAGGTTACTATGAAGATGGAACTAAAAAAGCTTATGATATTACAAAAATGCCACTTAAAGAAATTCATAAAATTAGAGGTAAAGATATTACAATGATTTTTCAAGAACCGATGACTAGTTTAAATCCTGTATTTACCATAGGTTATCAACTTGATGAAGTTAGTTTCATTCATAACAAAGAAATTTCAAAAGAAAAGGCTAAGCAACATAGTATTGATATGTTAAATAAGGTTGGAATCTCAATGCCAGAACATGTTTATGATTCTTATCCTCATGAGTTATCAGGAGGTATGAGGCAGCGGGTTATGATTGCAATGGCATTAGCTGGAAATCCTAAACTAATTATTGCTGATGAACCTACAACAGCATTAGATGTTACAATTCAAGCTCAAATTTTGGAATTATTAAAAGATTTACAAAAAGAACAAGGTTGCTCAATAATGCTGATTACTCATGATTTGGGTGTAATTGCGGAAATGGCTGATGAAGTTGTAGTAATGTATGCTGGTCGCGTTATTGAAAAAGGTACTTCTAAAGAAATTTTCCATAATCCAATGCATCCGTATACCATTGGTTTACAAAAAAGCAAGCCGTTAATTACTTCTAATTCAAATGAGCCACTTTATTCAATTCCTGGTCAAGTACCAAGTTTAATTAATTTACCGAATAGTTGTTATTTTAAGAATCGTTGTAATAAATGTATTAACAAATGTAATGGTGAATATCCAAAATTGATTAAAATAACTGATAGTCACTATGTAGCTTGTTATTTGTATGAACAAAAGGAGGAAAATTAAGTGGATAAAATTACAGAATTTATCTTAGAAGTTAATAATTTAAAAAAATATTTTCCTTTAGATAAAAATTTATTTGGTAAACCTGCTAGATATTTAAAAGCTGTTGATAATGTTAGTTTTAAATTGAAAAAAGGAACTACCATTGGGGTAGTCGGCGAATCTGGTTGTGGTAAAACAACCCTTGGTAGAACAATTTTAAAATTATATAATCCTGATGGTGGTGAGATTTTCTTTAATGGTGATGAATTAACCAATTTAACAAAATCCCAAATGCAGAAATATCGTACAAAAATTCAATTAATTTTTCAAGATCCATATTCAAGTTTACCACCAAGAATGACAGTTGGAAATATTATTTCTGAAGCGGTAAAGGTTCATAAAATTGTTCCAAAAGATAAAGTAGCAATGTATGTTCAAGAAATAATGAAAAAATGTGGATTACCACCACAATATTATGATCGATATCCCCATGAATTTTCAGGTGGACAACGTCAACGAATTTGTATTGCTAGAGCATTAGCTGTAAAGCCAGAATTAGTTATTTGTGATGAACCAGTTAGTGCTTTAGATGTGTCAATACAGGCTCAAATAATTAATCTATTAAAAGAATTACAAAATAGTATGGGACTTACTTATGTATTTATATCTCATGATTTGTCAGTAGTTAAATATATCACCGATCAAGTAATGGTAATGTATTTGGGAAATGTAATGGAATTAGGTGAAACTGATGAAATATTTGATCATCCTCTTCATCCGTATACACAAGCGTTATTTTCAGCAGTACCAGTACCTGATCCAGATATAAAAATGAAAAGAATTATTTTAAGTGGAGATATTCCTTCGCCTGCCAACCCTCCTAAGGGGTGTAAATTTCATACTAGATGTTCTAAATGTATGAAAGTTTGTAAATATAATGAACCAAAATACGTTGAAGCAACTAAAAATCACTTTGTCTCATGTCATTTATATGATCAAGAGATAATGAATAATTTAAGTTTTTATGATAAGGAATATGATGAAATGATGGCAAAGGAAGCCGAAATGAAAGAAAAAGATAATAAAGATAATGAAAAAAAATAAAAAAGAAAAATTTGTTGATGATGGAAGAACTATCTATAATATGGATGTAGATGGTCTACCCAATAGACGAAACAAGAATAAAATATATGTAACAAAAGAAGAAAAAAAGTTGATAATTAAGACAGCTTTAAAACATTATATACCAATTTTATTTGGAGTAATTGTATGTTTCTTTTTAGCAATGTTACTTATAAAATTATGGCTTGGATAATATAACAGGAGGAAAAAATGAAGAAAAAAATAATATCTTTCTTTGTGATTGTCTTTTTGTTGATTGCTTGTGTTTCATGTGAGAAAAAAAATCAAGGTATCGTAGATGGTGTTATTGATTTTAATAATCCTCAAAATTTACAAATCTTACGTAGCGATTTGAAATTAACACAAGAACAAGTAATGTCAAAAATTAAAGCAGATAACATAAAGAAGAATAATGGATATGTTGATAATGATGAAATTGTTACTTTAATTAAGTTAGAAGATGAAGCTTTAATTGATTCGTATATTAATAAATATTCAGATAAATCCGATTCAGTTGCTGAATTTGCAACATCAAATATAGGAAAAAATAAAACGCTTAGAATAAAACAAAAACAAGAAGCGTTGATAAACGAACTAAAAGCAAAAGATTTAATTCTTAGTGTTGAATATCAATATACAACAATTATTAATGCGATTGCGGTTAAAGTTACGTATAAGAATTTTAAAAAATTAGCAAAATTAGAAAATGTGGAAGCGGCATATCTTACTGATACTTATAATTTACCACAATCAGTTGATGTTGAAACTTCAGCAGTTGAAAATATTGTTGATGTATATCCAACGGGAATCTTTAACTCTAGTAGTGTTAAGTTCACAGGTGAAGGAACTGCTGTTGCTATTTTGGACTCAGGATTTGATTGTAGCCATAGTGTTTTTTCTAAACAACCAAGTGTTCAAATGATTACAGATAAAGATATTTCAGCAATTTTAAATCAAACGAAAGCAGCAACTTTATCAAGTGGTTTAGAGTTATCAGATGTTTACTATAGTAGAAAAATTCCTTTTGTATATGATTATGCAGATAAAGATCATGATGTATTCCCATATGATTCAGAACATGGCACTCATGTTGCGGGAATCATTGGTGGTTCTGATGATACAATTACTGGGGTTGCTGTTAATACCCAACTAGTATTACAAAAAGTATTCCCTGATTTAGATGATGGTGCTGCTACTGAAGATATTTTAGCAGCTTTAGAAGATGCGGTTTTACTCGGTGTTGATGCAATTAATATGTCACTTGGCTCTTCTTGTGGTTTTAGTAGAGAATATGATAATGATGCAATTAATGAAATATATGATAAAATTAATGAAAGTGGCATAAGTTTAATAACTGCCGCTAGTAATAGTTATAGTTCTGCTTTTGGTGGAGAACAAGGGAATACCAATATGGTTACTAATCCTGATTCAGGTACTGTTGGTTCACCATCAACTTATTATGCAGCTTTATCAGTAGCTTCAATTAGTGGTACTAAAAGTAAATATATTATTGGAAATGATTCACAAATCTTTTTCTTTAAAGAATCAAATGATATTAATGGTAATGAAAATGATTTCTTTAAAGAAATTGGGTTAAAAGAAGGAGAAACCAAAACTTTTGAATATGTTACAGTTCCTGGCGTTGGTTTACAAGTAAATTATAGTACTTTAGGTGATTTGACTGGGAAAATTGCTTTAGTAAGACGTGGAGATAATACCTTTGAAGAAAAGGCTCAAAATGCTAAAAATGCAGGAGCTTTAGCTTGTATCATCTATAATAATGTTGAAGGTGATATTTCGATGTCAATGGGTAAAAGTGACCATATACCAACTATCTCAATTTCAAAAGATGATGGAGTAAAATTAGCTAGTAAAGACAAAGGCACTTTGACAATTAGTTATAATTATCAAGCAGGACCATTTATGTCTGATTTCTCTAGTTGGGGTCCTACACCATCTTTAGAATTAAAGCCAGAAATTACTGCTCATGGTGGAAATATATTATCATCAGTTCCTGGTGGTGGTTATGATCAAATTAGCGGTACTTCAATGGCTGCACCTAATCTTTGTGGTATTGTGGTTTTAATTAGACAATATTTAAAAGAACAATATCCATCTTATACTGCTAAAGAAATATCAGTTTTAACTAATCAATTATTGATGTCTACTGCGACTATTATTAAAAACGAAGAGGGAAATCCTTATTCTCCTAGAAAACAAGGAGCTGGTCTTGCTAGTTTATATAATGCGGTAAACACAAAAGCCTATATTACTGTAGATGGTAGCGATCGTACAAAACTTGAATTATTTGATGATCCTAAAAGAACTGGTGAATATACAATGGAATTTAATGTTGTAAATTTATCAAATACAACTGTTAGTTATAATTTAGATTTAATAGGGATGACCGAAAGCGTTTCATCATCCGATTCCAAGCATGTTGCTGAAATGTCGCAGATTTTAAATGGAAATGTAAATTTTGAAGTAATTAGTGGTGGAACATTAAATGATAAAACTTTAAAAGTTGAAGCAAATCAGACTGCAAAGATAAAAGTACAATATAGTTTAACTACTGAAGATAAAAAACTTATTGATTCATTATTTCCATATGGAATGTTTGTTGAGGGGTTTGTTAAATTGGTAGCAACTGATAGTAATGAAATTGATTTAAATGTACCTTTCCTTGCCTTTTATGGTGACTGGACAGAAGCACCAATGTTTGATAAAACGTATTATGAAGTAGAAAAAGAAGCAAATGATCCATCTATAGATGAAGAAGATAAATTAAAAGCTGACTATTATGCTACTACTCCATATGGTTCATATTTTTATAACTACATTATTCCGCTAGGAACTTATTTGTATGATATTGATACAACTAAATATGATAATATCAGTGCATCGGATGATAAAATTGCTATTTCTAATATTCTTGGTACAATTGATGGCATATCTTCTGTGTATGGTGGATTATTAAGATGTGCAAAAGAAATGCGTTACACTATTGTCGATAAATTAACAGGTGAAGTGGTTTGGGAAAATATTGATTATAATGCCAATAAAGCTTATTCACTAGGTGGCTCGCCAATTCCGTATTATGATTTTTTAGATATAAGTTCATATCAATTAGGTTTAGTTAATAATCGTCAGTATGAGTTTAAAATGGAGGCTTTATTAGATTATAAAGATGGTGGAGTTAATACTAATGTTAGAAATACGTTTGGTTTTGATTTTTATGCTGATGATGAAGCACCAGTATTAAAAGATGCATCATATGAAAAAATATATGATAAAAATCTTAAAAAAGATCGTTATTATTTAACTCTTACAGTTTATGATAATCACTATGCTCAATCAATTACACCAATTCTCTTTACTTCAAATGAAAGTTATACTTTCTTAACCGAAAATCCAATTCCTATTTATAGTGAGAAAGGTAAAGATAGTAAAGTTAGGTTTGAAATAACTGATCTTTTAGATGATATTTGTGAAGATGAATTAATTACTAGTGCTTTAGCTTTTTCAATTGATGATTATGCTTTGAATTCTAATATCTATTTATGTCAACTTCCTGGAACTAAGGGTGAGTTCAAATTTACTAAGGATGGTACACTTAGTGGAACTGATTTAGTCATTTTATCAGTCTATGAAGATGAAGTAGTTGATTTAACAAAATATCTTGCAACTGCAGATGCATCAGTAGATGCAGATAAAGATTATTTAAAATATCTATCTTGGTCATCATCAAATGAAGAAATTGCTCAAGTGAAGGATGGACAAGTAAAGGGCATTAAAGTAGGTAGAACAACAATTACAGTTCAAGAAGCGATGGATTTAAAACAAGCAGTGATTATTATTAATGTTAAAGAGCGTCCAACACAAGGTTTATTAGCATCACAAAAAAATCTAGCTGTTCAAAAAGATGTTGATAGTGCAAGTAATGAAAAAATTGAATCAATTAGATTTTCATATTTTAAAACCCTTTTTGCCTATTCAAGAGCAGCCCAAACTAGTGAAATTGGATCAACTGGTAGCAAAATATTTATATCTAGTCTTCCATCTATTAACTTTTATCCAGGTGAAAGAATTCAGTTATTTTATGATTTAGATCCTTGGTATGTTGAGGATCAATATAAATTATCTTTTTCTTCAACGAATCCTTCGGTGGCAAGTGTAGATGAAAATGGTGTTGTTACTGGCCTTAAAAAGGGTAATACAACAATTGTTTTAAGTGTTGAAGGTTCCAATATTATGGCAAGGATTAGGGTAACAGTTAAAAGTGAGTTTGTTATTGAAGATAGGGTACTAGTTGCATATAAGGGGTTAGGTGGCGATGTCGTTATTCCCGATGATGAAGGGATATATGCAATTGGTGCATATGCATTTTGTTTATATGAAACAGATAACACAGTTGATTTACCAGAAGATGATTATGACGCGAATAAGATACCTTCAAGTAATACTACTATTAAATCGGTAGTCATTCCAAATGGGGTTGAAGAAATTCAAAAATATGCTTTTTATAATTGTTTAGGTCTAGAAAGTGTTACTATTCCTAACACTGTTAAATACATCAGAGAATATGCTTTTTATAAAGATGTAAAACTACAGTCAATTAATTTAGATAGCGTGCAAACAATTGGTGCATATGCATTTTATAATTGTGAATTATTGAATAATATTCATTTAGATAAAATTTATACTATTGGTGAAAATGCTTTTGAAAATTGTACAACGCTTGATAAAGTTGATATTAGTACTTTAAGAAATTCTGGCAAAGAGATATTTAAAGGATGTAAGGCTTTAAAAGAAGTAATTTTTGCTACAAATACTAAACTTTCATATGCAATGTTTGTTTCTTGTGGAATTGAACAGGTGACTTTATATGAAACAGTAGAAATTCCTGAATTTTGCTTTGCGAAATGTGAGAATTTAACAGATGTTTTTATTGCATCATCATTAGTTAAAATTTCTAAGGGTGCGTTTAGTGAATGTACAAAATTAGTTAATATTAAATTTAGTGGTAGTGTTGATAAAATTGATGAGCAGGTTTTTTATAAATGTACTTCTTTAAGAACAATTATGCTTCCTAATTGTGATGTTGAACTTGGTGCATATACATTTTATATGTGTGAATCATTAGAAGAAATTCAATTTGCTACTAATACAAGGTTAACAAATCTTTCTGGTTCAATTTTTGAAGGAACGATGGTATCAGAATTTGTAGTTGATGATAATAATCAATACTATTCCGTACAAGGAGCATATGTATTAAATAAGGATAAAAATAAAATCATTTTTATAGTGCCAACTTTAAGCGAAAAAAATATCATTATTCCAGACACAATTACTATCATTGGTGAAGGAGCATTTAGTGGACTAGATATTGAACAAATTACAATTATGAATCCTAATACAGTAATTGAATCCTTTGCTTTTACAAATTGTAAAAATTTAACCCATGTCTTTTTACCAGAAGAAAATAATATTGTAATAAGAAAACGTGCTTTTAGTTATACGACGGCTTTAGTAGAGGTTAGCAATTTGGAGCAAGTGTTAACAGTTGAAGAGTATGCTTTTGCTAATAGTGGAATTAAGGAAGTAACTATTGGTAGCAATGCAACTTATGGTGAAGGTGCTTTTTATCAATCATCAGTTGAAAAAGTGACAATTGGTAAAAATAGTATTTTTGGTCTTGGTGCCTTTCAAAATTGCCAATACTTAACAACTGTTGTGATGCCTGAAGAAGGTAATGTTCATTTTGGTGTTGCTTGTTTTGCAAATGATAGTAAATTGGCTGAGATTGATTTATCAAAAATTGATAGTATAATTGAAAAAGAGACATTCTATGGCTGTTCAAGTTTATCGAAAGCTAACTTAGAAACTGTTGAAGAAATTGGTGACTATGCTTTTAGTGATTGTGCATCTTTAGTTTATTTGAATATACCAAAAGTTGTTAAAATTGGTGAGGGAGCTTTTTCAAGATATGATGAAAATGGAGGTGCTCCTCAAATCTTTGATTTAATCCTACCAAATACTTTAAAAGTATTATCTGATGGTGCTTTTTTAGGTTGTGAAGGATTAACAAAGGTGGTTTTACCAGAATCAATTGAAGAGGTGGGAGATTACTTATTTGCTTATTGTATTAATTTACAAGAAGTAGAATTACCAACAAATATGAAATATGTTGGTTTATATAGTTTTGCGGGATGCAAATCATTAACAAATATCAATTTAGAGAATGTTGAAGAAATTGCCGATTATGCTTTTACTTCATCCGAAATTTTACAAAAAGTTACATTATCTAATGTTGTAAAAATTGGTTTTGGTAGTTTTGCAAGTACAAGCGTTAGTGGCAATCATCAGCTTGATAAATTAGTAAGTGTTGGTGATTATGCCTTCCAAAATACTTATTTAACCACTTTTAATGCACCAAATTTAGAAAAAATTGGAATTGCTGCTTTTGAAAATAATCAATTATTAACATCATTTGTTTTTGGTTCAAATTTAAAAGAGGTTGGTAAAAAAGCCTTTGATGGATGTGTTAATTTAGTTAATTATTATTATGATAATCCAACAACTGGTCAAAAAGTTACTACTTTTAAATTGAATGATTATGCTTATTTGAAAGATAGTATTTTATATACGAAACTTCCAAATGGTAAATATCAATTATCATCCATTCCTAGTGGTTTAAATATAGATACTTTAATTATTGATGAGGGAACTTACCGAATTGAAGATTTTGCAGGAAGCATGAATAAGTTTATTGAAAAAATTGTTTTCCCAGATTCATTAAAAACTATTGGTAACTATGCTTTTTATAAGTTTGAAAATTTAAAAGAAGTGGAATTTAAATCATTTACAGCTCCAACTTTTGAAGATGCATATAATAAAGCAGCATCATTAGTTGAAACTGATCCAGGATATGATTTATTACATAAATATTTTGATTTATTTGGTTATGAACTTTATTATTATACATTTATTGATTTAGTTGGTAAGAGAGAACCAATTAAGATGATTTTGCCAGCAAACACTGATATTGAAGGTTATGATTCAATTGTATATCAAGCTTATTTTGGAACGGTTGAAAATGCTACAAGATCTACTTATCAAGCAATGCATAAAAATATGATTACCTTCCTTGAAAAAGCAGAAAAAATAAATGATATTGAAATAGTTAATTTATCACATGAGAAATTAATTAATGATGCTATTACTGCCTACAATGCTATTAAGCAAGATCCAACAATCTTTGGTATTGATTTAGAAGATTGGAATAATCTTGTTGATAAAGTATTTGAATCAAAAACAACGTTAATGCAAATTAAATTATCTAAAGCTTCATTAGAAGTTCAAAATTTACAACAAGAAATTAATAATTTACCAACAACATTCAATATTAATTTATTAGATACTTTAAAAACAATTTCGAACAAAATTAATAATTTGAAAGCAGATGATAAATTAATTTTGGATTTGACAAATTATAATAATTTGGTTTCATCTTATAATGAATATATAGCAAATTTAGAAGCTGAAATAATGCCAACAATTAAGGCAATTGACAGTACAATGATCTATGTAGTTATATCTACTATTGGTAGTTTATCAGTAATAGCAATGGTATTAGTTAGCAAAAAGTTTTTATTTAAATAGGAGGGCTATATGAAAAAGAAAACAATAATAATTATATCTATTTGTATAGCTGTCGCTATTGGAATAACAATCTTATGTATATGTTTATTTGGTGGAAAATTGAAGAAACATATGAAATATATTGACAAATCGATGCAACAAGTTAAATCAATTGATACAATATTATCGGTCACTGATACGGAAATATTGGTTTATCAATATATTAAAGAAGTTGATTTTATGGAAGATAATAGTGCAGTTATAACTACTAATAATAGAACTTTAGGTTCTAGTTATGAGTTAGGAGATTCAATTAATACTGAAAAGCAAGAAAATATGAATCGTAATGATTTGTTCAAAATGTGTTTGGAAAAGAAATATTTTTCTGAATATCAAATAGAAGATGGTGTTTTGACCTTTGATGTTTCTAAAGAAAATATCAGTAAAGTATTCAATACTGAAAATTTTGAAATTATGAATGATGCAAAATTTACATTTACTTTTAAAAATAAACAATTAGTATCAATTAATTGTGTATTTCAAACTCTATCTTTAAAAAATGTCAATATTGATATTACTTATCAATATTAAGGAGGATGAAAATGAGAAAGATTTTAACAATACTATTAACATTTCTAGGTCTTTTAACAATTTCTTCATGTAAATCATGCAAGAAAGAAGCATTAGCTACACCTACTAATCTTACGATTAGTGAAGAAGGTTTAATTACTTGGGATAATGTAGCCAATGCTAGTGAGTATGTAATTTATATTAATGATGATTCATATAATGTTTCTAAAAATGAATATCAAGTAAGTGATTTAACAAAAGATTTTACCTATTATGTATATGCTAAAGGAACGAATTATTTAGATTCTAAACCTACTGATAAGAAAGTATATAAAGCAAAAGTGAAACCACCAGTAGTTTTAGATCCGATTACAATTGGTATTAGTGGACCATCAGAAGTAAAATCAGAAAAAAGTATAAAACTAACAGCTACTGTTGAGGGTACAGATAATAAAGAAGTTACTTGGTCAATTAAAGATGGTTTAGAATATGCAAGTATAACCCAAGATGGTACTTTAACAGCAGAAGCTGTAAATGGTGATACAATTATTGAAGTAATTGCAACTAGCAAATATGATTCAACTAAATCAGCTTCTAAAATAATTACAATTGTTGCTAAACCAGTTTTAACGCAAGCGATGTTAGATGCTTTAAATCAAGACAAAATTTCTTTTGAAGGATATATTAATATTAGTTTATATACAATTGGGTTATTTGAAAAATTACAATCAACATATGTTACTGATGTGAAGACAGCAATGGACGGAACAAATTGGTTTGCCCAATACGAAAATGGTGATACAGGAACAATTATGAGCTTATACTACAAAAACAATAATAATAAAGCATGTCAAGTAGGTGTAAGTTTTATGAATGAAGAAGAATATTTTCCAATGCTCGATGATTTAGGCAATGAAGTATCATTTATTGATTCGGGATTATATAATGGATTAAAAAATTTAACTGTCAATGATTTTACCTTTAATTTAGAAACCTGGCGATATGAATATACAGGAAATGATGAAACCTTACCATCTAAGGTTCTTGCTGCAGCAAATCCGTATGATTTTGTTCCTACTGGTTTTGCATTAATTATTGAAGAAAACGAAATTATGGGAATTTATTCAAAAAGTGAACCAGATTATTCATTAGTGGATGGTTATAAAGGAATTCAAGAGTTAATTGTAACAATAAATTTAGGAGAATTTGTGAATGTTCCTACGATTTCTAAATATGATCACGAGGATATTCATGATGAGTTACAATTAGCAATCGATAATATGAATGCTCTTACTTCTTATACGCTAGATTTTAAAGAAATTACAGCTTCTTATATGTCATCTGGTATTGTAGAAAGTGGATTTACTGAATATATTACAGATACGGATTGTTATTTTGCTCCATATAATGTTAAATATGATTCACAATTAAATGAAATTCATACATATTTAGAGAATGCAAGTTATGGCTATAAGAAAATAAATGACAATCTATACAATACGTATTATCAAGATACTGATGGTGCATATTATGCAACTCGTGCATATAAGAGTGATTTTAGTTTAGCTAAACCAACATTTGCATTTGCAGCAGAAATATTTAGAACGTATTATGAAAATCCAGAGGATGGTACAATAACTTATTATGTTGATGATGTGATGAGCCCTGTTGCTTCAACTTTCTACTATGGAGTTGGTAATGATATTAATTTATATGGTATTTTTGCAACTCGTGGTTATATATCAACAAGCGAATCGTTTACTCCATATGTGGTTGTTAAAGATGGATATATTATTGAGGCATGTTTTTATTTCTATATCGGTTCAATCTATGGTGTGGTAGAACTTAAATACGACGATTTTAATACTACTACTTTACCAGATAATGTCGAGGTTGAATTTGAGACAAGGGAAGTTCCTAGTTCTTGGAATGAGTTAACAATTGAGGTAACTAGTGGATCAGATCCAACAACTGAAGATGAATATACTGCTAATGCCTTAGATTATTTGAAGAGATATTTTGAAAATGATAATATTGATAATGAATTGCCTTTCTTTGGTAACGCCCTAGGTGATACTTATGGCTTTGGCTTAACAACTATTTATATTCCTAAAGGGCAAGATAAAGTGAAGAATGCAATTGTTTTCTACTATGATGTACCTCTTGATATCAATTATACAATTGATTCATCATTAAAAGAGGTAGAAAGTTATCTACTGTCTCTTGGTTTTATAAGAGATAGTAATGGTAATTTTAAAAAAGGCAATATTAATATTGCTCCAACTGATTATAGTTTAGATCTACTAATCTATGTTTGGAAAGATTAATTTTAGAAAGGAAAATATATGAATATGAAAACCAAACAATTTATTACTAAAAATTTTATATTTGTATTAGCAGTTTTACTATTGATGGCTTTTACTGGATGTAAAAAAACCTATGAAGTAAAATTTGATAGTGCAGGTGGTAGCTCTGTTGAAACTCAAGAAGTCAAAAAGAATGGAACAGTTACAAAACCAGCTAATCCAACTAAAGATGGATATGAATTTGAAAATTGGTTATTAGATGGAACAGCTTATGATTTTGATACTAAAGTTACATCTAGTTTTACTTTAGTCGCTTCTTGGAAAGAAGTGTCTAATCCACAAAAAGCAACAATTGAAATTACATCAGACAAAGATGTGATGCAATATGATGGTTCAATTCAATTTGAAGTGAAAGTTACTAATGCAAACAATGATGCATACACTTTATCAACTAATTATGATGATTTAGTTCAAATTGAAAACAATGTTTTAACATTAAAAACTGAAATTACACTTGATAAATTTGTTACTGTAACAGCAACTTTAACTGAAGATCCTACTGTTAAAGCATCAAAATCAATTACAATTAAAGCACCAACTATTGAAGGACAAGTTGGAGAATTAACATCAAACATGTTAAAAGAAATTGGTAATCAAAGTATAACTATAACTGGTGTTTTAACAGATTATTATAGAGATTTCAAAAATAGTGCTAATAATAGTACAAATGCTTATGATATGGTTGTTAAGATGAATGATGGTTTTTGGTATGGTGAATGGAATCATCAACTTGCAGTAGATAATAAAATGGTAGATTACTATCGTCGTAGTGAAAAAGATGGATATCGTGATTCATATGGTAATGTTGGTCATGCTTTAGAAAGATTATATATCAATAAAAATAATGAATTATCATCTGCTATTGAAAAAAATTATAATAGTTTTCCTGTTCTTTGGGAACAACAACATTTATGGAATCATCTTGCAAATTTACAAATTACAAAGTTTAAATATGATGCAGAAAATGATGTATATGAATATATGGCTGATTTAACACAAGAATCTGATTTATATTTAATGACTTATTTATCATTCTCACTTACTCCAATATTATCTGATACTTTAGATAAATTATATTTAAAGGTGGAAAATGGTAAAGTAACACAATTATTAGCTCAAACAGAAATTTTATATTATGGTAGCAATACGGAAGAAGATCCTGATGCTATGAGTTATTCTGATGTTAGAATTTCTTTCAGTAATGTTGGTACAACTATTGTTGAAAGTCCTAAGCCTTTTGATGCTCCAGATTATGCAGATAAATTACAAGCTGCTTTAGAAAAAATGCAAAACGCTAAAAACTATACATTTAGAGCAACAGATACTCAAACAAGTGCTCCTTCAGGAGATAGTGGAGATTATGAACTTTCTGCAACTACTTTTGCTGCAAAAGGTGCTTTAGTATCATTAGCAGTAAAAGATTTTGTATCAAGTGTAGGAACTGTAGGATGTTATGGCCTTGTAACTGAGGATGCAATATTATTTGCTAATACAGGTAAATATTCATATTCAATGGATGGTAATGATTACTTTACTAATTATTCAGGATATAAACAAAATGCTGATGGTACATATGATGAATTTAAGTATAATTCAACACTTGGTGCTTTAGAAGGTACTAAAAAGGTAAATGGTAATATTTTTGATGTAATGCCAAAATTTGATTTATCACCTAACATTTTTATATTTGAAACTTCTTCAATTAAAAATGGGGTTACAACTTATACATTTAGATTAAATGAAACTGCTATTGCAAGAGATGTTGCCAAAGAACTTTCTGCATATAAATATGCTGAAAATGCATCATCATCATCATCTACAGCATTTAGAATAGTTGTTAGTGATAATGGCGATTTAGTTTCAACAACTTTCCCTTATGATCTTATTAGTGGAACTTATATTGGATATTGTACAACTACATATTCAAATGTAGGTACAACTGTTCTTGAAGATGATACATTTACAGGTTATGTTCCTCGTGTTGTTAAAACTTCATGGGATCAATATACTACTAAATATTATAGTCCTGATTGTTCAACACTTACATCTCGTGATGAAAATACTGCAATTGTTTTAGAAGATGCTTATGGTGTTGCTGCAAGTAGCATTCCTAATCCAACTGTATTCTTAACTGCTTTTGGCGATAATATCAGTGGACCATTCTTTGATTGGAAAGAAAAAGGTGTTGATTCTGATGGGAATCCAATCTATAGTAAATTTATTAGTATTGTTGCAACATCAACTGATTTTGATGAAAATGCTAAAATTTTAAATTTTGATGAGATTATTGAAGTTTTGGGTGAAGAATTAGAAAAACTTGGTTTTAAACTTTCAATTGCTAATACTGATACATCAGGTGGTGAATTTGGTCAAAGCAATCGATATGTATGCTATGTAAACGAAGATATTCAAATTGTAATTGAAAATAATCACACCAAATATTTCTGGATTTATTTCTATAAAACTGGAGAATGGACTCTAAAATAAAAAAGAAAGTAGAGGTCGTTAATGAAGAAAAGATTATTAGTATTAATTACTGCTATTATCTTTAGTATCTTTTCGTTAAATAGTTGCTCTAAAAAAAATTGTTCAGGGGATAATCCTCCCCCTGAACCTACTGATATAATTGTTGTTCAAGCTTTAAAAGAAAGTATCGATATTAAAGATACGCAAGTTAATAATTATAAATATAATGATTTGTTTAAAATATTAGTAAATGATGTTGAACAAGTGGTTTTAGATTCGTATATTGATTTTTCTCAAGTAACAACTACTCCTGGTAAATATGAAGTTATTTGTAAATACAAAGAAAAGTCAGCAAGTCTAAAAGTTAATGTTGTTAAAACAATTTACGATCTTACTCTTAGTAAAGAAGAAATTACCTTAAAACAATCAGCAAGTTTAACATATGATTATTTAAGTTTATTTAGTGCATCAATTGATGGAGTTAAACAAGAGATTAAAGAAGAACAAATAACAACGAATCTTAAAAATGAAGAAGGCACTTATCAATATACTGTTAATTTTAATGGAATTATTAAGATGCTTACAATTCATATTATTCCTGACCATAATTTAGAAGTTATTTTATCCTATCCAATATATTATCTTGAAATTAGTCAAGTTACTACTTTTGATTATACACAATTATTTAGTTTGTATATTGATAATCAAGCTATTGAAATTGATATGAGTATGATTGATACATCATCAATAACTAACCCTGTTGTGAATACCCAATATCAAATAATTTTTCAATATCAAATGGATGAAATTATGGTAAGTGAAGCAGCAGTAGTAAAGGTTGTTGAAGATGAACAAATAATTATTACGGCAAAAAATATTGTAACTTATCCCAATGATGAATTCATTGATTTAAAATCTTTATTTGAAATTAAAAAAGGTGATGAGATAATTCCTGTAACTTCTGATATGATTGAAGGAGCGATTGATTATTCTAAGGCTGGTAACAGTGAAATTAAATTAACTTACCAAGGTCAAGAAGTTATTGCAATAGTTGAAGTAAGACTTGGTGTTGTTATTGATTATCATACATCAGATACTATTATTATAAAAAAAGGCACTAGTCAACAAAATTATGCTTTTGAAAATGATTTTGATGTGACTATTAATGGTATTAAGTTTGACAATCTTCAAAATTCTTATTTTGATTTATCAGAAGTAGATTTTGATAATGTGGGAACTTATCAAGTAACATTAACTATTCCTTATAATGATAAAGCTTTATCATTATCAGGTGTAAAATGGACTTATTATGAAAAAACAATTGAATATGTTGTTGTTGAAAATGAATATAAAATTACAATTAAAAATGATGATTTAATAATTAATAAAGATGATTTGAAATATAATATATACTCTAATTTAGAAGTAATTATCAATAATAGAAATCAAACTTTAGTTGAAAATAAAGATTATGTAGATATTATATCTTGTTATGTTGAAATGCTTTCAGATCCAATAAATTATAATGATTTAGGTCGTCAACTTGTTAAAATAGCCGTTTATGTAAATGGTCCAAATACCGAACCTGTAATTGTTTCTTATTATATAACTATTAAATCAGAATTAGAAGTTCTTGCAAGTGATAAAGCAATTTTTACTGGTACAACTCTTTATACAAAAGATTTGTTCAAAATTGTAAATGGACAAGAAGAAATTGAAGTTACCAATGAAATGATTAGTGGTAAAGTTGATTGCTTTACTCCAGGTATTTATTATGTAACGATTAGTTATCAAGGAATTGAAAAGACATCAAAAGTTGTTGTTTTTGATAATAAAATGATGGGTACATATAAAACTAATTTAACAACTATTCCTCAATCCGAAAGTACAGAAGAAGATGATTATGGAATTCAAATAGAAAAACCAACAATTCTTGGTGATTTCATCGTTAGTGATGATGGAACAATGACATTATCTGGTACAAAATTGGAATTAATTGGTGGTAACAATGAAACAACTATGCAAGTAATGTATGGTAGAAATATGTATAATTTATATTATATTGAACCTGGTATTGTTGTTTTTATTCCATTGAATGAAATGAGAATGTCTTATACTGATAATAGTAGACCAATGATTTATTTTAATGATAGTGTATGGTCTTTAGAGGATAGAGTAGTTGTTAATTCAACATCTTCGCATGTATTACAGCTTACTTATACAGGTTATAGCATAGATTTGTTTAAAATTAAATCAAAATTAGATAATACTACTTATTGGTATGGTCTAAGAATTGCTTTAGTTGAAAAAAATTCTGTTGATACGATTTATGAAGTATCCTATGGTGAAGTACAGTTTGTTGAAGCATTTGATCAATTTCCAGGTTCTTATTATCATTTTGAGTTAAATGAAGATAGATATTATATGCAATTACAAACGCCTACTTTAGGAAAAATTCAAAAAGAAAATAATGGAAATAAATATGCTAATACTACTTTTGTAGGTATCTACAATGGTAAAGAAGCAACGTTAGTTTCAGATTCCAATGAAGGTTTTTCATTAATTCAAGATTCAGTGAAGATATTTAGTGTTACATCATATGAGATAAGTAAAATGAAAAATGGAGGAGTAAATTATTTTGATGATACTTTATTAATTTACACCTTTGAAGAAGATATTTCTTCTTATAAATTTATTTTAAATTTAGATGATAGAACTTTTACATATATTGAAAAAGATTCATATTATGGTCTATATGAAACAAATGATATGTATTTGTTCTTTGATGGTTATGGTAGTGGACATTTTAATCCAAATAATAAAAGTTATCAAGAAGAATTATTCAATTATATAGTTATTGGTGATAGTATTGAATTACAATTTAAAGATTCTAAACAAGAATTATTTAATGGATATCATGCTAAATTTTATGTTGATGCTTTTGGTAATGTTCTAACAACCAATTATTTAGCCGATGCAACCAAAATAGGTACAAGATTTATTAATAATCATATTACTAAAGGTGCTATCGTTAATATTCATTCATATCAGATTGGTCAAGATTCTGATAGTGTGGCCAAATCACTTCTTTATGATAATATTGAAATTATCACTAAAGATGGTATTCTTTCAAAAGAAGAAATGAAAAATTGTATTGACGTTTCAAAAGTAAGATTTAATACACCTGGATTTTATCAATTTAGTATTAAAATTAATATTGATGGCAAAGATGTAATTGCTTATTATGCTATTCAAGTATTAGAAGACATTTATAGTAATAATTCAGTTGCAACTACTTATGGTAATGGTATTATTTTTAATCAAAATAGTTTATCAATTGATAAATATGGTCAAGTAGTTTTAAATTGTGCTGGTACAATTTACAAAGGTAATATTAAAATAAATGATGATGATAGCTTTATAATTAATGCAAAAGATGAAAATAATAAAAAAATTACCGCAAGTGGTAATAAAATAACGGATGGTTTCATTGTTTTAAAATGTAGTGGAGCAATTAATTTCCAAGACTATTATACAACAGGAACCTATAAAATAACTGGTTGTGAAAATAATTATCTAAGGTTAATTACTGTTAATAATGAAAAAATATATATATATTCAAGTGTCTTAAATGGTTTAGGAGAAATTGTAACCGTAACTAGTTTAAATGATATGGAGCCATCACAAATTGGTTCAATAAATAAAATAGTAACTTCACAAAAAGAAATAGTAGTAAAAATTAATTCATGGGAAAGTACAACAACAGGTCTAATAATTTCTGATTCTTATCGGGGTACTTATACTAATGAGGATTCAACTATTATTGTTAGTGGTTTTAATAATGTAATTATTGATGGTGTAAGTGGTGAATATATTTTAAATGATAATGTTATTACTGTAATTATTCAAGATAAAGTAACATTGTATAGATTAAATAATCAGGATTATACATTTGAAAAATTAAACATAATATTTGACAATAGTATTGTGGAAGGGAAAACTTTTAGTGCTAGTCATAAGTTTGCTTGTGATATATATAGTTATGTTGCAAATACAACATTTACATTTAAAGCAAATGGTGAAGTATTAATTATATCTACTTCAAGCGAACATGATAGTGGTAACTATGCATGTGAAAATGATGTTTATCATCCTAGTTTTGCTAGTAGTGAAGGGATTATTGGTACATATGTTGTGAATAATAATAGATTAACAGTTAAGGTCAATGGTGAAACATTTGTTTTCTTAATAACAAATGTTTTAGATGCTAGTGAAATAATCAGTTTAGAAACAACCATAAACAGTGATGAACATGGCTATTTTGCTAATCATACAACCTTTAAAAGACAATAATTAGGGAATTTTGTAGTTAAAAACTATAAAAATTAGAGAGGAGAAATCAAAAATGAAACGTGGTAAAATTTATTTAGTCTTAGTACTTTCTTTACTACTTATGATTATTACCTCATGCGTTAAAGATGATCATACTCATAAGTATGATAAATGGATTATTGATGTTAATCCAACTGAAACTGTAGTTGGACAAGCACATAGAACATGTGATTGTGGAGAAATTGACAAAACACAAGTTCCAGTTTTAACTGATACGTCTGTTTGGGAAAAATCGATAAAAGAAGCTACGTGTAGTAGTGAAGGAAGTATCAATTATACATCTGTTTATGGTACAGTTGTGATAGTTGTTGAAAAATTAGAACATAATTATGGTGAGTGGCAAATTGTAGTAGAGCCTACTGAAACAACTAAAGGTAAAGCTCAAAAAGAATGTGTATGCCAAGCAGTTGTTGAACAAGAATTACCAGTTTTAACAGATACATCTGTTTGGACTAAAACAGAAGAAGCTGCAACTTGTACAAAAGAGGGTAAGATTACTTATTCATCAATTTATGGTGATATTGTAAAAACAATTAGTAAATTAGAACATAATTATAAAAATTATCAAGTAGTAACTGCTCCAACACTTATAGAAGAAGGTCTTGCAAGAGGTGTTTGTGATTGTTCGGCTACTGATGAAGTAGTTTTGCCAAAATTAACAGATGATACATTCTGGACAATTATTGATGAAACAGCTCCAACATGTCAAACAGTTGGTAGTAGAACTTATCGTAGTCAATATGTTGATGTTACAATTGAGCTTGAAAAATTAGAACATAATTATAAATGGACTATTATAACTGCTCCAACGCTTACAGAAAAAGGTTCTGCTGAAGGAGTATGTGATTGTGAAGATACAACAGAAGTTGATTTGGAAGTATTGACTGATAGTGATGTTTGGGAAATTACAGAAGAAACAGCTCCAACATATAATGAAAAAGGTAGTGTTGTTTATCATAGTATTTATGGTGATGTAACTTTAGAAACTGCTAAAAAGGTAGCACCATATGATAATAAAACTTATTCATCTTTTTCATATGACGTTGATGATGATGAAGGCGGTTATAAAAATGGTGTAATTAGTGTTGAAACTGCTTGGAATCAAATTACAATAACACTTGATGAATTTGGTAAAGGTATTGGTACTGCATATCCGTTTAGAGGGTATGTTGAAATCAAAATGTTAGATGAAGAAACTGGCAAAATTGAAATCAAATTAACAAAGATTGTTGAGGAATCAGGTGAAGATGGTAAACCAGTTTTAGATTCAAATGAAGTATCAATTTACTATGGTTATGTAGATTTTGAAAGTGGTATTATTGTAAGTGCATATAGTACAACTTTTGATCAAATACATGTATGGACTCCATTTGAAGTAGGTGTGACAGATGCTTCAAGTAAAGCATCCTCTTGGGATAATTCTATTGCTATCACTTACACATATGATGCTACTGCATATAATATTTTTGTTTATAAAGATCGAGTATACTATGGTGTATCTTTTGTTGATTTAATGGGAAGTGATGTAAATGCAGAAGCATGTTATAACAATGACTATGTTTATGTAAAAGATCAAGATGGTAATGTATTATTTGGTTTTGTTTATAATGGTACAAAATTAGTATTAACTGATGGTTTGGAAGGAACGTATACTTCAACTGATGATGAGTTAATTATTTCAGGATATGGAACACTTACTTATAATGGTATGAGTGGAACTTATGAATTATTAGAAAGTGAAACGAATAAAATTGGTGTTTATGTTGATAATAAGTATTATGAAGTTACTTTAACAGAAGATACTTTTGTTGCTGATTTGCCATTTGTAAATATTACATTTGATACTGGTGATAAGGCTGTAGTAGAGGATTTATTAGTTAATAAAAATATTGTTTGTATATTACCTACGCCAACTAATGAATTATTCACATTTAAAGGTTGGTTTTATGATGAAGACTGTACAAAACCAGTAGAAGCAGAGTTTATTCCAACTAGTGATGTTGTTTTATATGCTTTATGGAAAGAAAAAGTAGTTGTTAATCTAGTTGGTGTTTTAGATGGCGATCCTGATGTTTTATATTTAGGAGTCGGTGATATTATTGGTGAACAACTTCCAAAATATGGAATTCAAGAGGATATTTTAAAGGTATTTAGAGGTTGGTATCTAGATGCTGAATATTCTAATTCACTACCTGAAGAAGCTGCGATTACTGAAGAGGATAACAATGTAACAATTTATGCTAAATGGGAAGATTTACCTGTTTATTATGGCGAATATCTTGGAACTGAAGTATGGAGTTCAACTTATGGTAATTCAGCTTCGGTAACAATAAAAATTGATGAAAATGGTAAAATTACTGGTAAATTTACAGGTACTGTAGAAAATTATGATCAAGCAACACAAAAGATTACTTGGAAAAATTCATCAGGTGTTGTAAAATATCTATGGTTTGATGAAACAACTGGCGTTATTGCTACACATTATAGTTCACAACAAGAAATTGGTACTGATTTTTATATTCTTAGTAAATATCAAACAACTAATAAAGTTGCACAACATTATGGTATCAAAGCACCAAAAGAACCAGGTTCATCAACAATTGGTTACTATGCCCACTTTATCAATATTATGACCAAAGATGGTGCCAAAGAAATCTTTATATATAATAATTATATTTATTCAGATTTTGTGGCGACTGATACAGCAGGAAATTCATTAACAGCTGAGAATGTTAGAAATTCAAAAACAGTTGTTGTTAAGAATCTTGAAGGAAATATTATTATTGCTTTAACATCATTAGGTGCTTCATTTAATGAAAATAATGATACTACCACTTTAGATGAATACTATGGTACATATACAAATGAAGATCAAACAATTGTTTTAGATGGTACAGGTATAATTGTATTTGGCGAAAAAACTGGTACCTATACAAAAGCAAGTGAAGGTGCTGATTATGGATTTGATGTATATTTAAGTGAAAAAACTGAATATTATCAATTAACTTTGGATGGAACAAGTTTTACAATGGTAAAACCAATGGCAACAATTAGTTTTAATGTTGGTGAAGATCATACACCAATTAATTCAATTGAAGTAAATATAAATGTAGTAGCAACTTTACCATCAGGTGAAGATGATGGATATGTATTTAATGGATGGTTCTTAGATGCTGAATTTAATAACGCAGTGGGTGATTCATTTATACCAACAGAAAATATTACTTTATATGCTAAATATTCATTACCAGCAGTATTGACAATAGTTTATAATAATGATAGTGAAAATACAGTTATTATATATTCACAAAATGATATTGTAATTGTTGAAAGACCAGTTTATGATAAACATGCTTTTGTTGGTTGGTATACAACTTCAAATTTTGAAGAAGGAACAGAATGGGTTAGTGGAACAGAAATTTTAGAAGATATAACTATTTATGCTAAATGGGAAGATGCTCCTATTTATAATAATAATTATTTATTAACTGAAATTGGTGGTAATTCAGCAAATGGTGGTAAGTCCAGCACATATACTAGAACTGGTGCGATTGCGGCAATTGATCCATATGGAGTATCACCAAAAGGATCATCTTGGCCTTTCAATAACGAAATGACAATTAAGAATTATAATTCTGAAACAGGCACATTAGAATTCTATATTGGTACAACAGTATATAGAGGATTTATTGATCCAGAATCTAAAATTATTATTCTTAATGATACAAGTGGTTTAGAAACTGATATTGAAGAAGTATGGTTCTTAAATCCATTTGAAAATGTAAGTATTGCAAGTAAGATTAAATCATCTTATTGGAATGGTGGAAAGACTAGAGCTATTGAGTATACATATGACGAAACTACTTATAGTATCTTTATCCATAATAATAATGTTTACTTTGGTGTAGAATTTAAAGATTCTTTAGATAATGTAGTTACAGCAGACCAATGCTTTGGTAGTACAACTCTTTATGTATATGATTCAACTGGTTCATTGATTATTAAAGCAGGTTATGATGATACTACAATGGTTGAACTTGATGGTTATGAAGGCACTTACACAAATGGTGATACATCAATTGTAATTGATGGTGTGCAAACTATTACACAAGGTGAGTTAAAAGGTCAATATATAGTTGCTGAGGCTGATTCGGGATATACATTAGACGTATATTTAGATGGAAAATACTATGAAATAACATTAGATACAGAAACAAAAACTTATACAATTAATCAACCAATGGTAACTATTACATTTGATGCCTCAGATAAAGCAGTTGTTGATGAGTTAACAACTAATAAAAATATTATTGTGACTTTACCTACTCCTACTAATGAGAATTATATATTTAGAGGATGGTATTTAGATACTAATTATGAAACAGAAGTTGATTTAGAATATCTTCCAACTGAATCGCTTACTTTATATGCAAAATGGGATCTCTTGGTAACTTTAACAATTGTTTATGGTAATACTTTAGAAGATTTATTAATTCCATATGGTGTAGGTGATTTAGTTGTTCCAGTAGAGCCTGCATTTACCAATGGTAAAGTATTTGAAGGATGGTACTTAGATCAAGATTTCCAAAATCCATATACTCCAGGTGTAATCAATGAAGATACTACAATTTATTGCAAATGGATTGATTCTATAGCATTATTTGGTAATTATGTTGGATTTGAAATTTATGGTGGTAGTAGTAATGATTCTACTTCTAGTGGTGGATATCAAAGAACATTAACAGTTGACGCATTAGGAAATGTATCAGGCGAAAGAACAGGGGTAATTGAAGATTATGATCCTGAAACTGGTTTCTTTAAATTAGTATCAGGAACAACATATCGTTATGGATATTATGATGCAACAAATGGAGTTCTTATTTATAATTATTCATCAGGAAAAGAAGAATTAGGTAATGACTATTTTATCTTCTTTAAAGGATATGATACAGCAACTTCAGGTTCTAACTATTCAAGTTATTGGTTAAGTGGTTATGCTCGTTTAACTAAAGCTGTTATTAATACCAATCAAGAAATTTTAGTATTTGTTTATAATAATAATGTTCATATTAATGTAACTTATACTTCTCCATCTAATCCAGAACCATTTGGTCCACAAGAAGCATATAAACAACAGGATATCAACATTTATGATGAGAATAATAATTTAATTTATGAATTTATTAAACAATCATCAAAATTAGTACTTAAGGTTTTAGATGGATATCAAGGAACATATACAATTGGAAGTGATACTTTAGTTCTTGATGGATATGGTAAGGGTACATTAAATGGTGAAAGTATTACATATAGTTTTAAAGATTTATTATTTATAGTAGTAGGTGATAATCAAACGAACTATTATGAATATAACGAGGAAACAAAAGAATTTAGTGTTAAAACATTAGATGCCTTAGCAAATAAAACAGCATCTAAGGTAATTACTTGTCCAAATGATGATTGGGGTATGGATCAACATACGATTAAATATTCATTTGATGGTGTAGGAAATGTAACTATTAGTTTTTCATGTGATGGTTGGGGTTCTTATTGTTTTGGTAAAATGACTGGAGCCGCTACCTATACAATTGAAGGTGATGTTTTAACCATTACTCATAGTAAAGGCACAATCACTTTTACTCTTGATAATGCAACAAATCCAACAAAATTGACTTGCGCATCAACAACTCTTACATCAGATGATGATGATTATTTTGCGGTAGGAACTATAATTAATTTACAATAGTCCAAAAGTAAAATAAAAAATTAAAATAAAGCACAATGAGAGTTATTTTATCTTATTGTGCTTTTTCATTTTTAAATAATATTTAAATATTTTTAGTAAAACAAAAAGAGTAAGGATATACTTATATTTAAGTAAATTCTTACTCTTTAAGCGATAATTAGAATAACTGTCACAAATGTAAATTAATTTATAAATTGATGGTCTTTAAGCCAATCAATGGTATCTTTGATAGTTTGCTTGAAATCTATATTTTTATAATTTAATTCATTCCTAGCTTTTTGATTAGAAAAATGTGAATTTGAAGTAAGGGTATATAAAGAATAACTAGTGTAAAGTGGAGGTTGCTTTAAAAGACTATAGTATAATTCGGAAAGAGGAGCAGTTAATTTTGCAAACCAAAGCGGTAAAACAGTTTTAATTTTTTTAATACCTTTTACTTCACTTATTGTATCTAATACTTCTTTAATAGTAAAATATTTATTAGATAAAATATAGCAATTTCCTGCTTTTCCAACTTCACAAGCACTAATAATTCCGTCTGCAACGTCTCTTACATCAACAAAGTCATAGCCACCTTTAACACAAGCGGTTAGACGATGGTTACAAAAATCAATAATTAATTGAGTTAAATGACTTCTGCCAAAATCATTTGGACCAATAATTCCAGAAGGATGGACAATACAAGCATTTAAATTTTTAGTTTTTGTCATTTCTAAAACATAGTTGGCGCATTCGGCTTTTGTTTTTGCGTAGAGACCTTTTACTTTTTTTGGATCAAAATCATAAATTTCTTCCATTATTTCATTATTTGGTTTCTCCCAAATAGCATGAACACTATTAACATAAACAAGTTTAGCTTTTTTTTCTAAAACTTTATCAATAATATTTTTAGTACCATTTACATTGACGTTATAAACTTTAGAATTTTTTTTGGTTTTAATATAAACAATTGCGGCACAATGAATGACATATAAGTTGGTATCTACATCAACATCAAAAATATCATTCAAAGTTTCTTTTTTAGTTACATCACCATAAAAAATTTTGCAATTTAAACCTTCTAAAGATTTAATTTTGTCATTTGGAAGAACAAGTGCTCTTATTTCATTTTCAGATTTTGTTGTTAATTTTCTAATTATATTATTTCCAAGGAAACCATTTGCGCCAGTTACTATATATGTATTTTTCACTGTGCTCATCTCCTTTCCAAAGTTAAAAAAGACTTTATCTTTGTAAAATTATTATAACACTATAAGTAGTATTTGTCAACAATCATCAGATATATTTCACATTACTATCAGTAAAAAATTATAATATCATTTGATAGTTAATTGATTTTGGTATATAATAATTAAAATAGGTAACTAGATGTAGATGAAAGGATGATGAGATAATATGAAGATGAAAGATGTTGATTTTGAAACTTATTTGAAAAATTACCCCACCAAGAATGGCTATTTTGGTAAATATGGAGGATGCTATGTATCAAAGGAATTACAAGCAGCTTTTGATGAAATAGATAAAGCATATCAAACTATTTGTCATTCTGCTCAATTTATTAGTGAATTAAGAAGAATAAGAACTCAATTTCAAGGTCGACCAACTCCTGTATATCATTGCGAAAGATTATCAAAACATATTGGTGGAGCACAGATATATTTAAAAAGAGAAGATTTAAATCATACTGGAGCCCACAAATTAAATCATTGTATGGGAGAAGGATTGCTTGCTAAATATTTAGGAAAGAAAAAATTGATTGCAGAAACAGGAGCAGGACAACATGGAGTAGCTCTAGCAACAGCTGCAGCTTATTTTGGCTTAGAATGTGAAATTCATATGGGAGAAATTGACATTAAAAAACAAGCATCTAATGTTGATAAAATGAAAATTTTAGGAGCCAAAGTTATATGTGTCACAAAGGGTGATAAAACTTTAAAAGAAGCCGTTGATTCAGCATTTGAAAGTTATCTAAAAGATTATAAAAATTCTATATATTGTATCGGTTCGGCTCTAGGTCCTCATCCTTTTCCGATGATTGTTCGCGATTTTCAATCAGTAATTGGAATTGAAGCAAAAGAGCAATATAAAGAAATGACAGGTGAACTACCAGATGTTGTTTGTGCCTGTGTTGGTGGTGGAAGTAATTCACTTGGTATGTTTATTCCTTTTTTAAATGATCCTGTTAAAATTGTGGGTATTGAACCTCTTGGTAGAAATTCTAAAGAAGGAAATCATGCCGCAAGTATTACTTTTGGCACCGAAGGAATTATGCATGGATTTAATTCAATAATGTTAAAAGATAGTGAAGGAAATCCTTCTTCCGTTTATTCTATTGCTAGTGGACTTGATTATCCATCTGTAGGTCCAGAACATGCATTTTTGAATGACATAGGAAGAGTATCATATGAAACGGTTTCTGATGAAGAAGCAGTAGAAGCATTTTTCTTATTGTCTAAATATGAAGGAATCATCCCTGCCCTAGAAAGTTCCCATGCTTTAGCGTATGCAATTCGCCTTGCTAGAACAAAGATGAAAACAGGTTCTATTTTAGTAAATCTTTCTGGTCGTGGTGATAAAGATGTGGATTTTATTATTCATAAATATGGAGTTCATTATTTAGATAAAAAAAATTAAATCAATAATTACCTTTAATAAGTTTTATTTTTCATCATATAAAGTATTGAAATAAAAGGTGATATATATCTCACCTTTTTTACTAAAAATTATAAAATGAAAAATTTTTATTAAAATTTATGTAAATAAAAAATGGAAAAATTTGTATATTTTTGAAACAATTTGTAAAAATTTTACGTATTATTGTGTGAAGGATGAAGGCCTGTCCTTCAAAAAGAATAAATGAGGTACCTTATGGATTCAGAAATTTTAGCAGTACGTGCTCTTAAAGGAAATAAACAAAACGACATAGATGAAGCATTTTGTTATTTATATAAGAAATATTGCAAATTAGTTTACACTTGTATTTTAGCTCTTGTAAAAGATAGTCGTGATGCGGAAGAATTAACAGATGATACATTTGTTAAAGTATTTAATAATAGAGAAAAAATTTGTGAAGAAAGAAATTTTAAGTTCTATTTAGTAACAATAGCAAAAAATCTTGCAATTGATTTTCTTAGAAAGAAACAAACGGAAATTGTATTAGATGAAGACTATATTTTCAATTGTGTTCAGTCAGAAGACCAAAAAGAATGGTTCGACATAAGACACGATATGTTGCAACATTTGTCAAAAGAAGAAACTGAAATCATTTTGGCCCACATAGTTTTTGGCGAAACTTTTCAAGATATTTCAAATTATTACAATGTTTCCATTCATACTATAAAATCCAAATATTTCAGAGCAATTAAAAAATTCCAAAAAGAAATGAGGGATGATTGTGAATAGTCGAAAGACATTGTTAAGGGAACAAAAAATACTTGAATTTATCGATGATAAAGTTGTCACTAGTCGTTTGAATTATCCTAATATAAGAGATCGAATTAATTTTACAATAGGAGAAAAAGAACTAGTTAAGAACAAGTTATTTTACAAAATTGTTGTCAGGCTCTCATTCTCACTTTCAGTTGTTATGATATGTATTATGGCATTCTTCATAATGATAAGTCATCGAAGTGGTGTATATGCCAATGCTCAAATTAATCCAATCCTAACAGATTTTGTTACAATGAAGGAGTTACCTGGTGGAAATCCTTTAAAAAGCAATTATAGGTTAAATATTTATGATTTTGTTTTTGACAACAATGAAAATGCTTATAAGGGTAAAAATTTATTTGAAATTGAAGTCCCACCAATGGATGAGGGAAAATATTATTGTGCATATGTATCAAAAAAAATAATGAACTATATCAATTCATATTTGGATATAGAATTCAATGTGTATAAGAACACGTATTCTTATAAAAAAATGTATTTATTATCTTCAACTCATGGTATTGATGATTTATTAATAAAATATAATTATTATTGTATCAAGAAGAATATTGATATGAATGAAGGTGAATATGCTTTAAAATGGTCTATTTTTAATAAAATGGATGATATTAAAACTGAAATTAAAGATGATCGATTAGTTTTTATTATGAACATTAGAGATATTGATAATATTAAACGATTATCAAGTAACCAAATGGAAGGGCTTAATTTTAGTTGTATAACCGAATTAAGACCTGAAATAAATAATAATAAACTGAATTTTAAAGAAGAGTATTATTTTGAAAATCAATATTTGTCTAGAATTAATTATCTTAGCCCTAATATTCAAAGTTATATGTTTTATGATGTTTTATATAAATGGTCTTTATCTGTAAATGAACTATACGGAACAGAGTATATTGAAGGAACAATTCCCAATAGTTATTTAAGACATCTTGAACAATATCACAAAGATGGTTCTAAGTGTGAACATTCTAACTTTAAGAGTTATTATGAAGCCATTCAACTTTTAGAACCATATAAGATATGTGAAGAACAAGTTTTAGACGAATTTGGAAACATAGAGATAAAGATAGCGTATGATTATAATGGTGTAAAACAACTGCTTCAAAACTAGTTTGCTACGTATTAATATGAGGTATTTGAAAGTTTTAGTAATTTTTATAATATCAATAATATTAGGTTCTTTATTATCAAATAATGCTGTAAAAGCTCATAATGATAATCTTGGTATTGATGGTGCGGATGATATTACATATGATTCATGCATTCCCGATTTATTTGAAAATAATGGCGGATATAGTGAGGTATGGTATGAACTAACAGAGTATAAAGATTATAATGAGGTAATGGACCATATTGATGATGATATTGATATAATATATTATAAAATACATCTTGATAATACCGACGTAGATTGGGGCAGCGAAGTATTGTCTAATATGGACAATATTAAAGAAGGCATTGATAAGTGGAATCAAATTAGTGTGTATAAAAAAGATGAAAATGGTAGATTACGGGCTTATCCTTTGGTTAGGTTTGTGGATGTCGATGAGTTAGAAGATACTTCTAATATTGATGTAAATGTAGATATTCGATTTGAAAATGGTAATGATTGGCAACCATTCTTAGGTATTACATCACCTATTGAATCAAGTTTGGTTGGAGAAGATTCTACCTTTACAAATGGTGTTTATCATAAACATTATACAAAATATAGTATTACTCTTTATCCAAATCAAATAAATTCATATGAAAGAACAATGGCCCATGAGTTAGGTCATGTACTTGGGTTAAAAGATGTAGATGTAGTAGAATTTAATGAAACTATAGGTCTTCATCATCAAGAACTATTGATGGGTTATGATAGTAATAATAATTATATGGAATCATCTTCAAATATAACTTACCGAGATATAGCAGGTGCGATGATTGCAAGGGGGCTTCACACCAATGCTGATCATAAGTGGTTATATGATGAGGAAAGTTCTACCTCAACGAATCATAAACTAATTTGCTCCATATGCAATTGTGTTAAGTATGTTAATAATTTAAGCGAATATACATATGATATTTATAAACAATGTGAAGATGGTAATAGCAGTACTAATTGTCATAGCATTGAAAGTGGAAATATGATGGCTGTTGCAAGATATGGTAATAAAGATTATTGGAAATGTAAATATTGTAGGCAAACTGTTGGGTTTACTAATAATGTTGAACAAAATTATATATATCAAGAAATAGTTAATAATAAACAAAATCATATTTTAAAAAACAATGTTTTAGGTTTAGAATACGAATTAATAGAAGAACACGATTTTACAGTAGATTTAGGAAATGGAATCTACAAATGTAATCAATGCCCAGTGTGTAGTGACGGGGGAGTCAGATTTCCAGGTGCAGAAGAATTAACATTAGAGTGTATAATGGATTCAGTAAATAAAACGATGACGCTTAGTGGTGCAGAAAGTAAATATTATACTTTAAATATTAATTGCATTAGTTCATATTTAATAAAGGCCATATCAAATAGCCCAATAAGAATGGAATTATTTGATGAAAATTTGAATAAAATAACTATTGATCCACAAGCGGAAAATTCTAATAAAACACTTTTCTATAATAGAAATTTTTCTTCTGGAACCTATTATTTAAAAATTAGTCTAGAAGAAAAAAATTCTAGTGCTAGTGTTAATTTACAAGTTGAATCTAATGTAGATTATTATAGACAGACAATGATAATAAATCATACTTATGATGTATTTGAACATATGCATAATTCTAGAACAGAATTTATATTTTCAAATAAAATAAATAGGTTAGCAAGAATTGTTCTTCAAGCTACAAATGAAAATGGTGATATCTTATATCCTGAGGGTTCAATAGTTGTAAAAGATGAATTAGGTAATATTATAAATAAATATGCAGTTAGTTCATTTGATAATCTTGCAATTAGTAATGAAGGACAAAATAATTTATTGTTGTATTTAGAAAAAGATGTTGACTATATCATTGAAATAAATTATTCACAAGAATATGCAACAACGGCACTTGTTTCGTTAGCATTTCTTGAAACAGCATCCTTTAATTCGTTTAATGATGATGTTGTTGATTTAAGCGATAATATTGATGCTAGTTTTGATGATTTAAAGACTTTTAATGTTGCACAAAATGGCAAATATAAAATAGATGCTAAATTTACTGGATTTGGTGCTGATCAATTATTATTTGCAATTTTTACAACTGAAAATGATTCTAATAATATTTTACAATATATAGCCTTATCATCCTTATTGATGGATTCAATTAATGATACATTTACAGTTACAATGAATATGTTTGATAATAAACAATACTATATCGGCTTTCTTGGGGCAGATTTAGACGGAACAATGGAAGTAACATTCCAACAAGTTATTGAAGATAAAAATGCAACTTTTGTTACTGATCCAGATGTTTATACTAATTGTGGAACTGAGGTTACCATAAATGGTGGTGCAAGACGTGGAAATATTATTACGCAAGGATTTAATAGATTGGCATATTTTGATAAAGCACCATCATTGTCTAGATTGGATTATTATTGGTATAGCAGTGATACAAATTTATTAACAGTTAGTATATATGGTACTATTCAAGCTTTAAATGTAACAGAAAATCAAGAAGTAACGATTATGGCAGTTTATAAAAACGATTTAACGAAAGTGTTTAAAAAGAAGTTTCAAGTTGTACGGGATAGGAATGTTGGTCAACAATTAATTATATATAATGTGACTCTTCAAAAGAACGACCTTTGGTCTATAGTTACTGATGAAAAGTGGCCATCTACAGGATTGCAAAATTATACATGGACGACTACGAATCATAACATTGCAAGTGTTAGTATGTGGGGGACTATTAATGCTTTGGATGTTGGGACTGCCACAATATATGGTGATTATCAATTCAATAGAAGATATGTAATTGTTGTTAATGTAACAATAGTTTAATGGGGTACAGTCAAAAATAGTATTAAAATAGTATGAAATAGGGCAACAAACATTTTTGTTTGTTGCCCTATTTATTTTTTTATTTATGTCTACAAGAATAATCAAAATTCGACACTCATATTATGTATAATAAAGTTGAAAATTCATAAGGGGTGTTTAGAATGAAAAAAGATTGTCGTTTAATATCTATTTTACTTTTATTTAGTTGTATGATATTTTTATTAAGTTGTAGTTCTAATAGAATGAATGCTTCATATATTATGATTAATGATCGATTTTCATATTCAGGTGAGGTTATTATTTCTAATAAGGAAATTGTAAAAGAAGTAGCTAATAATTTTTTTAAATTAAAATTTAATGAAATTAGTTCTAAAGAATGGGAACAAAATTTTACTAATATGGATATTACTTTAACTTTTTATAATAAATATAATATTTATGTTGGTAAAACTGAATTTTATTTTGTTTTAAAAAATGGAAAAGTTGCATATTTTGATAATAATAAGTATTATATGAGTATTGGAGAAGTTGATTATCAAAAAATTATTGATATAAAAGATAGCAGATATTAAAGGATAATTAAAGATAAATAATATTTTAAAATTTAGTATAGAAAACTATACTATTTTTTTATATGAAAAATAATTTAATATATAATACTTAAAAAAATTTATTTTATGAAAACATTATCATTAAGCAATAGGGTTGACTATCATAAATATATTTAGTATAATTTTTTTAGTTGTTAAGAACTTAACAAAAAAGGAGTATGATTGAAATGTTACATCAATTATTTATTCAATTATATATAAATAATAAATTATTTATTGATCTTATTGAAAATCTTTGCAAAAAACATAATATCAATCATCTACAATTATATATTATTGTATTATCATCTTATGAAAAGATGAATGTTTCAACTCTTTCTGATACTTTAAATATTACAAAATCTGCTATTTCACAGGCTATTGTTGGTCTTTCAATTAGAAGATTAATTGTTAAAGTACAGTCGAAGGAAGATAAGAAGGTATTTTATATAACACCCACTAGCAAAGCGGAAAAAATTAAAAGGGAAATAGTTAGTCTGTGTGAAGATAAGTACCAAATCTTTGAAGAAAAAATGGGTAAAGATGATATGATGATGTTTATAGACTTGATTGTTAAATTTAACAATATCTTAGAGGAATTAAAAAATTATAAGGAGGGAAAGAAATGTTAAAATTAGTTAATGTTGTAAAAACATATGTAATGGGCGATTCAAAAGTCGAAGCTTTAAAGGGAATAAGCGTTAATTTTAGAAAAAATGAATTTGTATCTATTCTTGGTCCATCGGGTTGTGGAAAAACAACTCTCTTAAATATTATTGGTGGACTTGATAAATATACAGTTGGTGATTTAGTTATAAATGGTATCTCAACAAAGAAATTTAGTGACCGCGATTGGGATGTGTATCGAAATCATAGAATTGGATTTATTTTTCAAAGTTACAACTTAATTCCTCATCAAACAATTTTAGAAAATGTTGAGTTAGCTTTAACGATTGCAGGAATGGGCAAAAATGAAAGATTAGAAAAAGCTCGAATGGTATTAGATCGCGTTGGTTTAGCTGGTCAGTATAATAAAAAACCTAATCAGTTGTCAGGAGGACAGTGTCAAAGAGTTGCTATTGCAAGGGCTCTTGTAAATGATCCTGAAATTCTTTTAGCAGATGAACCAACAGGGGCTTTAGATACTGTTACATCAGTTCAAATTATGGATTTGATTAAAGAAATTTCAAAAGAAAAATTAGTAATTATGGTTACTCATAATCCAGAACTTGCGGAAAAATATTCAACTAGAATTGTTAGATTGTTAGATGGCATTATTAATGATGATTCTAATCCATGTTCTGATGAGGAAGAAGAAAAAGAATTGACTAGAAATGATGACCTTGAAGTAACGGAAAAAGCGAAGATGTCTTTTTGGACAGCTTTTAAACTTTCAAGTAGAAATTTATTAAGTAAATTCAAAAGAACTTTAATGGTTGGATTAGCTGGCTCAATAGGTATTATTGGTGTTTCTTTAGTACTTGCTTTATCAAGTGGAATTAGCGGTTACATTGATGATATGCAAGAAGATATGCTTTCTGGTAATCCCATAACAATTACTGAACAAGCCTATGATTTAAATGCTATGATTGGTTCTTTAAGTAATTTTGAGCAAGCAGAAATTGTTGTTAAAAATGGTTTTGTAGGGATTAACTCAATGTTAGAATTACTTGCTAAAAGAGCAGAGACAATGAACTCTATTATGGTTACAAATGAAATTAATGAAGATTATGTAAACTATATTAAGGCTATGCCAAAAGAGTACGTTGAAGATATTTCTTATGGATATGGAATTGATATTAGTAATAATATATATACAGATTTTGCATCAAAAAAAGGTGGAGATGCGCAAAAAACTTCTCTTACTGCAATCAAGCAGATATATAAGGCCTTACTTTCTGAAACAGAATTTAAAGAAGCTGTAAGTGCAATTTCAACTCTTTCGCAACCTATTAGTCAATCTCTTTCTAGTGAAGAATACATTTTATCACAGTATAAATTATTAAATGGTAAAATGGCTACTGAAAAAAATGAAATAATGATTGTAATTGATAAAAATTCCTTGATAACTGATTTAACTTTAGCACAACTTGGATACTATTCTCAAGATGAATTTTTGAATATGGCCTTTAAAGCTTTTAAGAGTGATTATGATGAAACTTTAATTAAAGAAGAATTTTCATATGAAGAATTATTAAATAAAACTTTTACATGGTATCCTAATGACTCAATTTTCATTAAGAATAAAAGTTCCATTCCCGAAATAGTTCAAACTTGGCCTTTTTCTTATAAATATAAAGTGGATGATACTTTTAGTGATGGATTAGAACTTAAGGTAGTTGGAATTTTGCAACCTAATGATGATATTAATTATGGATCTTTATCAACTGGTTTTTATTATACATCAGCCTTAACAGATTATATTTTAGAAGTAAATAAAAATAGCGAGATTGCTAGTTATATTCGAGATGATTTAAATGGTGAATCAATTAATAGTATGATTGGAACGATGACTGGTGGTCAGGCTGTTGGTATTACATATCAATATGAATATGTTTTTGAGGGTGAAAATAAAACAGGAACTGGATTTGTTGGTAGCACCTCGCTTGCTTCACTTATGAATGATATGATGGGTAGTATGGTTGGTGGTGATAGTGGAAGTGATATTCCAGAAATATATACTCTTTCATTGCGAAATGTTGGTGGTAATGATTTAGCAAATAGTATTTCCATTTATCCTATTGACTTTAATATTAAAAAACAGGTTTTAGATTACCTAGATGCTTGGAACAATGATGGCGATATTATTTTGAATGGTATAACTCTTACTAAGGAAGATAGAGTAAATATCACTTATATGGATACTTTATCCATTGTAATTTCAATGATAAATACAATGATTAATATTGTAACAACAGCTCTTGTTGCGTTTACTGCGATTTCACTAATTGTATCAACAGTAATGATTGGTATTATTACTTATGTCTCAGTTGTCGAACGAATTAAAGAAATTGGGGTTATTAGATCCCTCGGAGGAAGAAAAAAAGACGTTGCTCATTTATTTAATGCGGAAACATTTATTATTGGACTTGTAGCAGGACTCTTAGGTATTGGTATAACTTATTTAATTGGTTTTATTGCAAATATGATAATTGGTGGTATAACTGGAATTTATACTCTTGTATCCTTAAAATGGTATCAAGCTATTATAATGGTTACAATTAGTGTTCTACTTACTTTAATTTCTGGATTATTCCCATCACGTTCAGCTGCTAAAATGGATCCAGTTAATGCACTTAGAACGGAGTAAAATATGAAAAATAAAATAGTTAATTTATTATTTGTATTTTTGGTATTGTTAATGATTACATCTTGTACAAGCACTAGAATTATACCAAAAGGCTATACAAATAAAGAAAATTATACTACCGCAAACATTAGTCAACTCAATAATACGCTTCAGTTATCTATTTACAAATATGAAAAAAGACCTAATTTGAATAATAATAAATTTTTAAAGCCAATTTCTAATAATTTTGAGGAATTAGAAGAATTATTAATTCGCTTTGAACAAGAAATTGAAAACTATGATTTTAAGGATAAATATGATATTAAATTAGAAGACATAAGTACTGATGATTACGTATATATAGATTATAGAATAAGTGAGAAAGAACAATTTAGTATTTATTTTTTTGATAGTTCTCAAAATATTTTATACTATTGTTATATGATAATTCAAAATGAAGTGGAAGAAGTTTAAAATTTGGTGTAAAACTTGGTTAAAAAGAATTTTAAATTGGCGTTTTCTAGTTTGTTTTCTGATTGCTTGGATGATAACAAATGGATGGAGTTATATTAGTTTAGCAATATCTTCAATTTTCGATATTTCTTGGTTGAAGGTTATTGCAACTGCTTATATATCCTTACTATGGTTACCATTTACTCCTGAAAAAATTTTGACCTTTATTATTGCGCTTTTCATTATGAAAAAAATTTTTCCTCAAGATCAGCAATCAATTCAAGAACTTGAAAATATGATTAATAAAGAAAAAAAGAAAAAAGTTGATGAAAAAGAAAAAGATAAGGATAATGAGTAGATAGTTTTCATTTTCATAAATTTTAAAAACTAATTCTAAATCAGAATTAGTTTTTTTTAAAAAAGTATTGACATTTTACAAAAAATGGGTATAATAATATTAGCACTCGAAGTAGTAGAGTGCTAAAGGGGTGAAAATATGGAAATGCAAGATTATTCAAAAGATGAAAAAGTATTAGAAAAATTTGGTCGTGATGTAACTGAAAGTGTAAGAGATGGAAAAATTGATCCAGTTATTGGTCGTGAAGAAGAAATTCTACGAATTGTGAAAATCCTTGCTAGAAAAACGAAAAATAATCCAATTCTTATTGGTTCACCAGGTGTAGGTAAGACTGCTATTATTGAAGGATTGGCCGCACGTATCGTAAAAGAAGATGTTCCTGAAAATTTAAAAGGATGTCATATATATGAACTAGATATGGGAGCACTTGTTGCTGGCGCAAAATATCGCGGTGAATTTGAGGAAAGATTAAAAGCTGTTTTAAATAAAATAAAAGAAAAAAATGGTGAAATGATTTTGTTTATTGATGAAATTCATTTAATTGTTGGTGCAGGTCGTGCTGATGGTGCTTTGGATGCTGGCAATATGTTAAAGCCAATGCTTGCTAGAGGAGAACTACATTGTATTGGGGCAACAACCTTAAATGAATATCGTAATTATATTGAAAAGGATTCTGCTCTTGAAAGACGTTTTGAAAAAGTTTATATAAGTGAGCCAACAGTAGAAGATACGATTAGTATTTTACGTGGTTTAAAAGATCGTTTTGAAGTATTCCATGGTGTTAGAATTTCCGATCCTGCAATTATTGCTGCCGCAACACTTTCTAATCGTTATATTACTGATCGTTTCTTGCCAGATAAGGCCATTGACTTAATTGATGAGGCTTGTGCATCAATTAGAACGGAAATGAATTCTATGCCTAACGAACTTGATTTATTACAACGTCAAATTATGCAACTTGAAATTGAAAAAACTGCTCTTGAAAAAGAAAAGGATGCTCTTTCTAAAGAACGACTTGGAAAAATAAACGAAGAATTAAAAGTTAAAAAACAAAATTCTGATGAAATGATGAAGAAATGGAAAAAAGAAAAAGAGGAATTATCAATAATTAAACAAAAACAAAAAGATTTAGAAAGTTATAAAAAAGAATATGATGATGCATTGTTAAAAGCTGATTATAATAGAGCTGGAGAATTAATCTATAAAATTATTCCAACCCTTGAAAAAGAGATAACTGCTTATGAACAAAAAACATCAACAAATAAGATGATATCTGAGGTTGTAACCGAAAATGATATTGCTGATATCATTTCTAAATCAACGAATATTCCTGTTTCTAAACTTGTCCAAGGGGATAAAGAGAAGTTATTGGGATTAAAAGATACGCTTGCTAAAAGGGTAATAGGACAAGATGAGGCTCTTACATTAGTTAGTGATGCTATAATTAGACAAAGATCGGGTATCAAAGATGAAAATAGACCAATTGGTTCCTTCTTATTCCTAGGACCAACAGGTGTGGGTAAAACCGAAGTATGTAAAAGTTTAGCCGAAGCTTTGTTTGATAGTGAGTCACATATTGTTAGATTTGATATGAGTGAGTATATGGAACCTCATTCAGTATCTCGATTAATTGGTGCTCCTCCTGGATATGTTGGATATGATGAGGGAGGACAATTAACGGAGGCTATTAGAAGAAGACCATATTCAATAGTTTTATTTGATGAGGTTGAAAAAGCGCATCGAGATATTTTTAACGTATTATTGCAAATTCTTGATGATGGTCGCCTAACTGATTCGCAAGGAAGAGTAGTTGATTTTAAAAATACGATTATTATTATGACTTCTAATTTAGGTAGCGAATATCTTTTAAATCATGATGAAAATGCTACCGAACTTGTTATGAATGAAGTTCACGCCCACTTTAGACCTGAATTTCTAAATCGTATTGATGAAATAGTGATGTTTAATCCATTATCAAAAGATGTTCAAATAAAGATTGTTGATAAACTTTTAAATGAATTAAGAGTAAGATTAAATAAAAATAATATTAAAGTTAATTTTACAAATGCGTTAAAGAAATATGTTATTGATAATAGTTATAATACTACTTATGGAGCAAGACCAATTAAACGTTTTATTCAAAAAAATATTGAGACAGAAATTGCTAAAAAAATTATTTCATCAGAGATAGAACCTAATTTCTATTATGAAATAGATTATCAAGGTCATTTAGTAATTTCTACTAAATAGAAAAATGATAGTGCTTAATGAAGTAAAACTACAGTTTATTAAAAACTGTAGTTTTTTGATTATTAATAAAATGTCTAAAAATAGTTAAAAGGTTTATATTTTGGACAAAAAAATAAAAATGAGATATAATAATTAAGGTGAAAAAAAATGCAAGAAGAATTTTATAATTTAGCAAATAAATCACAAGCAGCTTTTGCAAAAAAGTTAACGCCAACGAATATTGCTTTTTTAGGTATTAAAATACCTAGGATTAAAGAATTTGTAAAAAATCATCAAATAACATATGATGAACTATACAATATTAAGTTAAATCAATATGTTGAACAAGATATTTTATTTGGTCTTTTTTTAAATAAACTTGGAAAAATTAAAAATCAGTTATATTATGATACTTTTTTATATTTTGTTAAATATTTAGATAATTGGATGACTTGTGATACCTTTGTTTGCGATACAAAATTTAAAAAGAATGATTATGATCAACTACTTTCTATTATTCAATGTTTATTGCAACAAGAACCAATAGAAATTAGATGTGGTTTAATTCTTTTAAAAAAATATTTTATTAAGGAATTAGAATTTGATGAAATATTTAAAATGATAAAAGGAATTAAATATGGCAATTATTATGTTGATATGGGATGTGCTTGGTTATTGTGCACAATGGGTTGTTATAATTTTGAATACATATATAATCATTTACCTAATATATTAGAGATGTCTAATTTTGTGTATAATAAAACACTTCAAAAAATGAGGGAATCATACTTAATTACACCAGAACAAAAACAGCGTCTTAAAAATTTAAATTTTTAAAACTATATTTTATTGTTTTATTTGACATATTTTTAATTTGATGGTATTCAAAAATATGTCATTCCTATGTGCGTATAGCTCAGTTGGACAGAGCAGCTGCCTCCTAAGCAGCAGGTCGGATGTTCGAATCATCTTACGCACGCCAGAGATTTTTTAAAAGGCAGTGTCTAATAACTGCCTTTTTTTAAGTTAGTTTATAAAATTTATGTATAATAATATAAATAATGATATAAGATTTTTCATATATAATGAATTTTTATAAAAATAATGATATAATAGATATAATTATTAAAAATAATAATATATAATTTTGTAAATATATTAAACTAATAATTTATAATTGGAACAAGAGGTGACAAATATGAAGTATGGCTTATGGAAGACTTTTACAACACAAATAAAAAGGATTGAGGAAGGTAAGATATCCTATGTATATTTAATATATATACTAAATGCCTTAGCATCAGGAGTAATTCCAGTTATTGGTGTCTTTTTTACAAAAATTATTATTGATGAAATTACAACATCAAATAGTATTGATGTTTTTTTATTTAAGATGCTTATCTTAATTATTATATCTACTATTTGTTTAGTTTTAAAGTCCATTCTTGAAGGTATACTTTCTGGTAAATTTTTATTGTTAAGGCAAAAGGAATTTGAGAAAGTAATTCATTTATATCATACTACTAAATATGAAAATATTGAAAATAGTGATTTCCAAGATACTGTAAATAGTGCTTCTGAGGCATTAGAAGGTGATGGTAGAGGATTTGAAAAATCTTATAGTAATTTTAAAATAATTTTAACATCACTTGTAAGTATTATTTTATTTAGCATTATTTTAGCATATTTTAATATTATTTTGGTAATTGTTTGTTTTTTATCAACACTAATATCTATTATTATCAATAAAAAAGTAGCTGATTACAATCGAAAAAGGCAAAAAGATTTAGCACATGCTAACAGACAAAAATCCTATTATAATAATGCAGCAAGTGATTTTTCTTATGGTAAGGATACAAGAATCTTTTCGTTAAAAGAATTTATTATGGAGAAATATAATGATAAATCGTTATCTTATTTAAAAGTCCTACATGATTTATTAAATAAAGAATTTAAATATGGATTATTTGGACTAGTTACTTTATTGATTCAAGATGGTATATCATATAGTATAATTGTCTATAGTGCTATTAAAGGTTATATTACTTTATCAGAAGTTACATTATATATTTCATCAATTATTGCTTTTACGACGGTTCTTAGAACTCTATCTGATAATATAACTGATTTAATTAAAAATTTAAAATTAACAATGACTTATTTCGAGTTTATGGATTCAACTGAGAAAGAGAAAAAATTAAACAAATGGGAATTTGACTATCATGAAGGTGTAACCATTGAATTTAAGGATGTTTGGTTTAAATATCCCAACACTGATAATTATATTTTAAAAAATTTAAATTTTAAAATAAATAAAAATGAAAAAATTGCCATTGTTGGAACAAATGGTGCTGGTAAAACAACAATTGTAAAACTAATTTGTGGTCTATTTGAACCGACTGAAGGTCAAGTTTTAGTAAATAATGTGGATTTAAAGACTCTTGATAAAGAAGATTATCAAAAATTAATATCTACGGTATTTCAAGATTATGATATTTATGCTTTGACAGTTTTAGAAAATGTTGGGGGTATGGATTACAATAGAGAAAAAGTTATTCAATGTATAGATTCTGTTGGTTTAAAAGAAGTAATTGAAGCTTTACCAAATAGCTATGATACAACTCTATTAAAAGTTATTGACGAAAATGGTGTGGATTTATCAGGTGGGCAAAAACAAAAGATTGCTATTGCAAGAGCTTTATATAAAGATGGTGGAATTGTTATCCTCGATGAGCCGACAAGTGCGTTAGATGCCTTGGCTGAGGCTTCTATATATCAACAATTTTCCAATTTGGTGAAAAATAAAACCTCAATTTATATATCGCATAGACTTTCTTCTACTAAATTTTGTAATCGAATTTTATTCTTTAATGAAAATGGTCTACAAGAAGAGGGCACACATGATGATTTGATGAAGAATAGACAAGGGTACTATGAGATGTTTATGATTCAAGGTAAATATTATCAAGAAGGAGGAAATAGTAATGATTAAAATATTAATTCCATTTATAAAATTATCCTTTAAAGAGTATAAACCTTATTTTATAGCACTCATATTCAATGCTTTAATTTTATCAGCTCAAACTATATTTGCTGCATATACTCTTAGTTTGATTCTTTCTTTAATTGAGTCTAAAAATATAAATTCTTCATTGATATATGTAGTTATAATTGTTGGAATTGAAATGCTATTATTTTTCTTGGTATTATTATCTAAAAATATACTAGCAAAACATCAAGCAATAATGGAAGAAAAAATTGATCAAATGTTAACTAGAAAGATTTTAGAAATTCCATTTAATTATTTAGAAGATCCTAAGTATTTAGAACTAAAAAAGAATGCTTCTTTTAGTATTAATAATATGGGTGCTATTTATAGTTTATTTACTAGTTTTGCTACTTTATTTTCTAATATTATAAGTTTGATTGGATTATTGGTTATTATTCTATCTTTTGATTATATTATTCCAATTATTTTATTTGTTGGTGCTATTTTAACAATTTTAGTTGTGATGTTGTCAATGAAGTCACAAATTAAATTTTATAAAGAATTATTACCAATTAACTACAAATATGGATACTATTTAGATTCAGTAATTACTCCTACAAAAGTTAAGGAATTAAAATTTTATTCATTATATGATATTTTATATATTAATTTTTCTAATTATGGTACAAATGTTTCTAAGCGTTTTGGAAAGTATTATACAAAGGTGAGTTTATTTTATTCTGCTTCAGTTATTTTGAGGTATATTCAATTAGCATTTGTATATGCCTTAGTAGGAATTAAAACAATAACAGAAAAATTACCAATTTCTAAGTTCTCTTTATTAGCCCAAGCAGCTTTATCTTTTACCACAACTATTCAAAGTATTGTAGAATCATTGGGTAACTTTTTTAGAAATATTGAATATATTAAACCATTTATGGAATTTATGGCTATCAATACTGAAATTAAAAATGGTACAAATAAATTAGATAAAATTTTAACTATTGAATTTAAAAATGTAACTTTCAAATATCCAAATACTGATAAAATTATTTTAGACAATGTATCATTTAAATTTAATGAATCGGAAAAAATCTCTATTGTTGGTCTTAATGGTGCAGGTAAAACAACAATTGTGAAGTTATTGTGTCGACTATACTGTCCTAATGAAGGGATAATTTTAGTTAATGATATTCCTATTGAAGAATATGAAAAAGATTCATATATTAAACAAATTAGTGCAGTATTTCAAGACTATAAACTTTTTGCTTATTCAATTAAAGATAATATAGATCCTACATCTCAAGTTGATGTTAAAAAGATTTGTACTGATGTAGGTATTAATGAAAAAATAGAGAAACTTCCAAATAAGTATGATTCTTTTATTGGTAAATATTATGATGATATTGGTGTTGAGTTATCTGGTGGTCAATTGCAAAAAATAGCTATTGCTAGAGCTTTAGCTAAAGATAGTAGTTTATTGATTCTAGATGAGCCAACAAGTGCACTAGATCCACTAGCAGAAGCCGAGATATATGAGAATTTTAATCAATTATCTAATGATAAAATGGCAATCTATATTTCTCATCGAATGTCATCATCAATTTTTTGTGATAGAATTTTAGTTCTTGATGGTGGTATTGTAAGTGATTTTGATACCCATCAAAATTTAATGTTAAAAAAGAATTCTTTATATTATAAATTATTTACTACACAAGCAAAAAATTATAAATTGTAAATGTAAAACTCTGCTATAAAATAGCAGAGTTTTATTATTAAAATAGAGTTTTATTGGTCAATATATATTTGTATTTGATAATTCCAGTGAAGGATTCCTGTTATTATAATTTGTTCAATAATAAATGAAGGTATTATACCATATTGGTGTTTTGCTAGTGACAATAAATGATGAGTTGTTTTGGATTTAGTTTCTTCAGTACAGTTAGCACATAAATATTTACCTTGAGGTAGGTATTTCAATCTAGAATCTTGGTCATATTTTGTGCATAAGGCAAATAATTTAGGTATATTGTTTTCAATATAAATACCTGCTAAATCTTCAAATTCAAATAAGTTTCTTTTTTCAACTGTAATACTATCATAAAAATGTTTTAAGTAATTCCAAAGATTATCTAGTGATGGTTTTTTAAGTGTATCTGAAAGTAGAATGACTCGAATGGGATATTCTTGAATAAAGGTGTCTAGATTATTCTTTTTTTGTAATAGTTTATTTTCATAATCACTTTTGGCTAATTGAATTTTTTCTTTACTTAAGCGGAGAGAAGCTATTTTTTCATCTGCTTTTAGTTGAGCTTGTTCTAGAAAATCAATTATCTTTTGCAAATCTTGAAGATCTAAAAGTTGTTTGATATCCTTTAGAGGTAAATCCATTTGTTGCAATGCATGTATGGTATTTAATCTAACAATATCTTCTATTGAATAATAACGATATTTGGTATTTTTATCTTTAATGCTTGGCTTTAGCAAATTAATGCGATCATAATGTCTTAAGGTTTCCGTTGTCGTATTTGCCATTTTGGCAGCTTCACCAATTGAAAAATAATTTTTCATTTTTTTATGCACTCCTATTGACTTTTGTCTAACACAAAAGTTTATAATAATATTGTAACATAAAAAAATATAAGAAACAACTCTTATGTTGATAAAAAGAAAGGAGCATATGATGAAATAATATATAGATATTTAATACCCAGACAATATTATCAATAATTATATAATACAAAGGAGGAAAATAAAATGAAAAAAGTAATAATATTAATAATAAATATAACTATGATAATGTTTTTATTTACTAGTTGTTCAAAAAACAATCAATTTACAAAAAAAATTTATACAACAGATAATTTAGAAATTAAGAAAATTAATATTAACGCAAGAGATCGACAAGTACAAATTGTATCATCTGAGGATAATCTAATTCGCATTGAATATTTTGAAAATGAACAAGAGTCTTATAGTATTTCAATTAATAAGGATAAAACTTTAGATGTAATACTAGAAAATAATAAAAGTTGGTTAGATTATTTTGGGCAAAAAGAAAATATTGATAATCGTAAAATAATTTTATCAGTACCTAATAATTTATTGATTGATTTAATAATTGAAACTACAAATGAAAATGTTAATATTTCGAAAGAAGTTTTGTTAAACAAATTATCAGTTTCTGTAAATGGGGGTAATATTATTTTTAATAAATTAGATATAAGTAGCGATATATTTTTAAATGTTAAAAATGGTAATATTATAGGTTCAATTATAGGAAGTTATGATGACTATTCAATAAGTTGTCAAATAAAAAAAGGAAAAACTAATTTACCATCTAAAAAAGATGGAGGTTTTAAACAATTAAATGTAGTTGTAAATAATGGTGATGCAAAGATTGAAATTAATAAATAAAAAATTATTTTTTTGTTTGATAATCAGAAATCATATTTCTTACTTTAGTACTAAGCTCTGTGCTATTTAAGTTTTCATAATCTTGATAATCTAAAGTATCAAGAATATCCAAGTTAACATAAGTTTTCTTCCAAGGGGAATTTTTATGAATATGATTAGTATTTTGCAAACAACAAACGACAATTGGCGATTTCGCTTTCATTGCAATTTTGAATGAACCAGGATGAAATTCTAATAATTCACCAGATTTACTTCTTGTACCCTCAGGACAAATATGAATATTACTCCAATCATTTGTAATAAAATCAGTGGCTTTTTTAATCGCTTTAACGGCTTGATGAGCATCACTTCTATCTAGTGATATAAATCCTGCGTTGTAAATAAATTTTCCACAAATAGGTAATTTTTCATTTTCTTTTTTAGTAATGCAAATCATTGGATGTTTTTTTAAGGAATAAATAATAAGCATTGGATCAAAGTTAGATAAATGATTAGATATAACTAAAAAATGTTTATCACTTGGTAGTTTATTTAATCCATTAATAATAACTTTTGTTCTAGATAATTTAATTATAAGGTAATTTGTTTGTTCAACAAAAAAATAATATAAGTTATGAGGTTTCTTGATATCTTTTTTTGTATTTAGAAATAATGACCATATATATAGTATAAGTATGTAAATTAAAAAGCATAGTAAATACAATAAAGGAACTAATATAATTGGGATTAAAAACAAATACCAATGTGAAGATAAACTTGTACAAAAATAAATTAAAATAGCTGATATTATGCTAATAATCCAAAATAATATTGATAGAATCATATAATACTCTCCTAAATGAATTTTATATTATTATATCATATTTTATTATAAATTGGTTAAAATATAATTTATATTATAAATAAACTGCTATTTTATTGCAAGATTAAACTAAAAAATCTATAATAAATAAAAACATTAAGAGAGTAAAAGAAGTTGTTTCAATACATGTAATTAAAGTTAAACAAATATTATCAAATCAAAACAGCATAAATTTATATCGTGGTTGTCTTCATGGTTGTATTTATTGTGATTCTAGAAGTAACTGTTATCAAATGAGTCATCAATTTGAAGATGTTGAAGTTAAAAACAATGCAATTGCATTATTAGAATTATCATTGAAAAGTAAGTGCAAAAAAACAATGATTGGCACAGGTTGTATGAGTGATCTATATATGCCTATAGAACCACAACTTCAATATGTGAGAAAGGCTCTTGAATTAATTGAAAAATATGGATTTGGCTTTAGTGTTATTACTAAATCAAAACTTATTTTAAGAAATCTTGATCTTTTAGTAAAGATTAATAAAAAAACTAAGTGTGTAATTCAAATGACATTGATAACTTTTAATGATGATTTATATAAAATAATTGAATCTAATATAGCAACGACAAAAGAAAGATTTGAAGTTTTAATGCGATTTCGTGAAAAAATATTCCTACAATAGTTTGGCTGTGTCCAATTCTTCCTTTTATAAATGACACCAAAGAAAATATTGATGGGATTATTCATTATTGTATTGAAGCAAAAGTTTATGGTATTATATGTTTTGGAATGGGATTAACTTTAAGAGAAGGAAATCGAGAATACTTTTATCAACAATTAGATAAGTGTTTTCCAAAATTAAAAGAAAAATACATTAGTATTTATAAGAATAGTTATTATCTTAATAGCCCTTATAATGATGAACTGATGAAATATTTTCATCAAAAATGTGAAGAAAATGGTATTGTTCATCGTAATAATGATATATTTGCATATATACATAAATTTGAATCTAATAAAGTTCAGATAAGTTTTTTAGATAAAATATAAAAAACTGAAAACTACCAATTTTCAGTTTTTTATTTATAATTATTCTATTTCTGCAATATATGATGTTACATTTTTAATTACTTCACCATCAATTTGAAGTGCCATTGGTTTTGAAAAATGTACTTCAATTTTTTTACCTGTAATGGCTTCGCACATTTTATTATACTTTAAATGTTCACCTCTAAAAATTTTAGGAAAAACCATTAAAGTTTTTAGTTTTCCACTGCCATGCATTACAACTAAAGTTAGATTATTATCTAAACGGTTTTGTGTAGGTGCTACTTTCATACCACCACCATAATATCTACCATTCATACTAGAGGATAACCAAACTCTATTATAATTTTTTTTCATACCATCAACAATAACAGTAGCTTCTGGAGTAGCATATTTAGTGAGCAATAATTTAATTGACAAGCCTGTGTAATTAATTTTCTTCTTGTTTTTTAATTTTAATTCTTCAGCAGTTTCACATACCATTCCATCAATACCATAGCCAATTCCATTAATAAATTTTCTTTTCATTCCATTTACAGTTACAGTTGGTAATTTTTCTAGATAAGGATTTAAATAAAACAGAGTATCATTATCATTTAATTTAATATCCCTGATAAAGTCATTACCTGTTCCTGCTTTATAAAGATAAGATTTATTTTTAATTTTATATTCATAAACGAAATTGGCAAAATGGTTCAAAGTTCCATCGCCTCCAACTAAGATTAAAATATCTTCATCATGTAAATTTTTAATGAAGTTTTCAATTTTTAAATCAATGACATTAATTTCTTCTAATTGTGGGAATTGTTTATTTAATTTTAACTTGGCTTCATCTTTAATTTTACGGCCAGTACCATTTTTAGATAGGGGATTAAATAGTAAATAATTCATTTGATTTCCTTTCTTATAATTTATTGACATAATTGAATTTAAGAATATTATATCATAATTTGTAGAAAAAAGTAATATATTAGTAAAAAACATAAAAAATAAAAAATTAATAATATAATATTTGTAAAGTTTATAGGATATTATTGTTTAGCATTATTAATAGGTAAATAAAATATATAAAGGATTGCTTTGACATATCTTTAGAAATATGATATAATCTTTAAGATTTGTTAGTAAAGGAAAAAAAATATGGGAATTATTGAATTGATTTTAATTAGTATTGGCCTTGCAATGGATGCGTTTGCGGTATCCATTTGTAAGGGGATTAAAATGACATCTAAAAAAATTTGGCATATTATTGTTATTGCTTTATTCTTTGGTGGGTTTCAAATGATAATGCCAATTATTGGGTGGTTTCTAGGAAGTAGATTTGAATCATATATTACTTCATTTGATCATTGGATTGCTTTTTTTTTATTGCTAATCATAGGAGGTAAAATGATTTTTGAATCATTTAAAAAAGACAGTGATGATGAGAAATTAGTAACAAAATTTGATGTTAAAGAAATATTAGTATTAGCCATTGCAACAAGTATTGATGCGTTAGCAGTAGGAATTACATTTGCTTTTTTAAAAGTAAATATTGTGCTTGCTAGTTCTTTAATAGGTTGTATTACATTTGTTTTAGCTATTATTGGTATTTTAATAGGCAGTGTTGTTGGTGGTAAGTTCAAAAATAAAGCTGAATTATTAGGTGGTATTATTTTAATCTTAATTGGTGTTAAAATATTATTAGAGCATCTAGGAGTGATTACCTTTTAAATCTATCATAATTTCTTATTTGTATTAATATAATTTTAATATAAAATAAGATAGGTGTGGATTTTAATTGGATTATAAGAGACAATTACATAAGGTTGTAAAAGAATATTTCAATCCAAACAAAGTTATTTCCATTAAGCCATATGGTGGAGGTTTAATTAATAGTACTTTTATTGTTGAATTTGAAGATACTAGATATATTTTACAAAAGGTGAATGAATATGTTTTCCATAGTCCTATTGGGGTGATGTACAATATTGGCTTAATTACAAATTATATTCGTAAAAAAGTGATATATGAAGGCAAAAATTATCGTAATGCTACCCTTACTTTAATTCAAACTATATGTGGAGAAAATTTTGCAATTGTGGATGAAGAGTATTGGCGTTGTTATACTTGTATTGATGGAATTACATATGATAGTACTAATGATTTAGAAATTTTTTATGAAGCAGGAAAAGCAGTAGGACAATTTCAACAATTACTAGAAGGTTTTCATACAAGATTATTGAGTGATAATATTAAAAATTTTCATAATACACCTTATCGTTACGATAAATTTAAAGAGAGTATTAAATTAGATTCATATAACCGTATTAGAGAATGTTATGAAGAAATTCTTTTTATTAATCGAAGAGAAGATAAAATGGATATGATTACAAAGGCTTTAGAGGAGGAGAGAATTCCCAAAAGAGTTGTCCACAATGACACTAAATTAAATAATATAATGTTTTCTAAAAATGGCAAACATGCAATGTGTTTAATTGATTTAGATACAGTGATGAAGGGGTCTCTTGTTTATGATTATGGTGATGCTTTAAGACTTGGAGCTTCAAATGCTGCAGAAGACGAGGTTGATTTATCTAAAGTATCAATTAATTTAGACTTGGTTAGTGCTTTTACTAAAGGTTTTTTAGAGGAAACAAAAGATATTATTACAAAAGAAGAAATAGGGTTATTATTTTATGGCTATTATATAATAACTTTAGAATTAGGTATGCGGTTTTTAACTGATTATCTTGATGGAGATAAATATTTTGCTTTAAGCGAAGAACAAAAAAGAAAACGTCCTAAAATTAATTTAGAACGAGCAAAAAATCAATTAAAATTAGTATTAGAAATTGAAAAAAACCAATCAAAATTAGAGAATATAATTGATGAAACTCTCATTAATTTGGGATATGAAAGGAATAAAAATGAATAAAATAAAAAAAGTTGTAATTCCTGTTGCTGGGAAAGGAACTAGATTTTTACCCATTACTAAAACAATTAGTAAAACACTTCTTCCTATTGTTGATACTCCTGTTATTCAATATTTACTAGAGGAAGCGGTTAAAGCAGGAATCAAAGAAGCTTTAATAATTATTGGATATAGCCAAAATGATGTGATTAATTATTTTAATACAGAAAGTACATATGTCCAAAAATTAAGTAAGGATTATGAAGAAATCAAATATATTAAAAAATTAAAACAACAAATTAGAATTTCATATGTTTTTCAAGAGGAGGCCAAGGGTCTTGGGGATGCTGTGTATCATGCAAAAGCATTTGCTGACAAAGATGATTTTGCACTTATTCTAGGTGATGATTTTGTTTTTTCAAATGGACTTGCAACTTATGGTATTGGCTCACTTTGTAAGTTTTATGAGAAAAACCCTAATTACTATTTAGGAGTTCAAGAAGTTCCTTATGAAATGACATATAAATATGGTATTGTACGACCAGAAACAAGAATTGATAATTGTTTTAAAATCAATGGCATTATTGAAAAACCTCAAAATAATCCTCCATCTAATATGGCTTGTGTTGGAAGATATATTTTAAAAAATTCTATTTTTGATTATCTAGAAAAAACTAAAATTGGAGTAGGTGGTGAACTTCAGTTAACTGATGCATTAGCATTAGCCCTAGATAAAGAAGATATTTATGCCTCGGAATTTGGTGGAATACGATATGATGTAGGTAGTAAAGTTGGATATGTTGAGGCAACAATTGCAGTAGCAATGAGTCGTAGTGATATATCAGAGGATATTAATAAGTTTTTAAAAAAATAAAAATATTTATAGTATAGATATATATCTATTACTATAAATATTTTTTATTATCAACATTTAAATTGATGCTTAGATATATTTTAAATATTCCTAGAATATGATATTATATAATTACATATATGGAGGATATATGATTGAGTTTATAAAATACATAATTATTGGATTTATTCAAGGAATAACAGAAGTACTGCCAGTTTCTTCTAGTGGACATTTAAAAATTTTTGAATATATAATGGGAATAAATGATGATAATTTAGCTTTTGAAGTTTTTCTTCATCTAGCATCATTAATAGCTGTTATTGCTTTTTTATATAAACCATTAATAAAAATAATAAAAAGGAGTTTTTTATATTTTTTTAAAAAGAAAAAAGAATATTTTTTTGAATGGAAATATTTAATATTTATAATTATATCAACGATTCCAATTGTTTTATTTACTATTTTAATTAAATTATTAGGTTATAATACAAGTCCTTTATTTATAATTGGTATTTCTCTTGTTTTTAACGCAATAATGCTTTTGATATTAAGTAAAATTAAAGGGCAAAGAAAAAAAGAAGAAATGACAATTCAAGATGCTTTAGTAATCGGTTTATTTCAATGTCTTGGTGTTTTTCCAGGAATTTCTAGAAGTGGTAGTTGTATAAGTGGAGCAATGGTTAGAAAAATTGAAAAAGAAGAAGCTGCAAACTATGCCTTTATGTTATTTGTACCAGCAGTTATTGGAGCTTTTGTTTTAGAACTTGGTAATATTTCCTTGATTTTTACATTAGATTCTAAAATGATTTCATGCTATCTTGCTTCCTTTTTAGTATCAATGGTAGCAACATTTTATGCTTTTAAAATTCTTCTAAATCTTATTAAAAAAGGCAAATTATTTTACTTTTCAATATATTGTTTGATAATAGGAATTTTAACATTTATATATAGTAGTATGAATGGTTGGATTTAGGTGATAATATGAAAAATTGTAATGCAATTATTCTTGCGGCAGGTAAAGGAACTAGAATGTTATCAGAACTTCCCAAATGTGCTTATCCTTTTTATGGTAAACCAATGATTACTTATATTATAAATATGTGTAAAAAAATTCAAATTGATGATATTTGTGTAGTAGTTGGTCATAAAAAGGAAATAATGGAAAAACTTCTTCAAGACGAGGTAAAATATGCCTATCAAAAAGAACAACTAGGTACAGCTAATGCTGTTTTGGCCGCAAAAGATTTTTTAGAAAAACATAATGAAGATATAACTTTAATTTTTCCAGGTGATATGCCGTTAATAGATGGTGATATAATAAATAATCTAATTAAAGAACATATAGAAAATGATAATGATTTAACAATTTTAACAACTGTAATAGATAATCCTACAGGTTATGGTAGAATTATTAGACAAGATGGTCAAATTATTAAAATTATTGAAGAAAAAGATGCTGATGATAGTGTTAAGGCAATTAATGAAATCAATACAAGTCTTTATTGTATTAATACCAACCTTTTAGTAAGGTCTTTATTAAAAGTTAATAACAACAATAGCAAGGGTGAATATTATCTAACTGATATTGTGAAAATATTAAGTAGTAATAAAAAAGTCAAAGCCTATTTAACTAGGTATGATTTTAGATTATCTGGGATTAATGATCTTTATACTCTTTCATTAGTAGAAAAAGAATACCAAAAGTATATTAATAAAAATTGGATGGAAAAAGGAGTTCATTTGATAAATCCTGATTCTATAATTATAGAAGATGAAGTAAAAATTGATGTTAATGTCACAATCGATGCTTTTTGTATTATTAGAGGTAAAACAACAATTATTAAGGACACATATATACCACCATATTCTTTAATTATCAATAATATAAAAATAAAATAATAAATTTAATTGAAATTTTTATTAATATTGATTATAATTGTATTAATAATAGTTATATTAAAGGAGATATTTATGGCAAAAATAACACAAGTAACAATTATCAATCCGACAACTTTACGCCTTGATGTTGATGCAAAAATGGGTGATGAGATTGATTTATTAGATATTAGTAAGATTGATAATATGCTCGTTCAAGAAATAATTAATAAAGAAAAAGATAAAGAAATAAAAAAATTATTAGATAATCAAAAAAAGATTTATGATCTTGAAAAAACAAATGAAATAAATCAACTAACTGAAAAATTGAAAGACGAAAATTCACAATTAAAAAATAAAATAAAAGCAGTTGAAACACAAACTAGACTTCAAACAGAATTAGAATTTAAAGATAAAATATCTGATTTACAATCACAAATTAATCGAATTAATTTAGAAAAAGATCAAATTGAGAAATTAAAAAATGAAGAGATTGAAAAAATTAAAATACAATTACAAAAGGAAATAATAGAACAAAAGGCAAATTATCAATTTAAATTTCAAGAACAAGAAAAAACGATTAGCAATTTAGAGTTAACAAAAAGTAATTTAAACATTAAAAAAATAGGTGAACAATTAGAATCATGGTGTAATACTGAATATGAAAACTATGCTCAGTGTGGTTTTGAAACTTGTAGTTGGGAAAAAGACAATTTATCAATTAAAGATGATGGAGATACTAAAGGTACAAAAGCTGATTATGTTTTTAAGGTATATGCAACTAAAGAAATGAGAGCTAATGAACTTTTGACATCAGTAGTTTGTGAGATGAAAAATGAATCACCGAGTTCAATTAATAAAAAGAAAAATGCTGATCACTATGCTAAATTAGACAAAGATCGTATTAAGAAAAATTGTGAATATGCATTATTAATCAGTGAATTAGAATGGGATCAACCTAATGATTTACCAATTAAAAAAGTAAAAGAATATGACAAAATGTATGTGGTTCGTCCTCAATATTTTATTAATTTTTTAAGTCTTATTACATCACTTAGTTTTAGATTTAAAGAACTGATTTTAGATAATATGAAAGAACAAGAAAAATTTAAAGATTCTTTGGAAATTAAACAAGAATTTGAGAAATTTAAAAAAGATTTAATGGATAAACCTTTGGAAAAATTAGAAAAAGAATTGAATGCTATTATTAAAAATGCGAATGATATTAAAGCATTCTCTGATAAAATCATTACTTCAGCAAGTGATTTAATTAATAAAACATTAGAAAATATGAAATCAAAAATTGAAAATTTTAAAATTGATAAGTTATGCAAAAAGATTGATAAATTAGATTTAGAATAAAATATTTGAATAAAATGGTAAGATGTTGTATAATATATATACAATTGGAGAAGTGCCCAAGTGGTTGAAGGGGCTGGCTTGGAAAGCTAGTAGGTCGATAACACGATGCGAGGGTTCAAATCCCTTCTTCTCCGCCATTAGAATGTGTCTATAAGTCATCAGATTTATAGTGGAAATATAACGATTTTAACATCAAAATCATGGAATTATGCATCTTTTTAGGTGCATTTTTTTATTTTTCATTGAGAAATAGTGTTTTGTTCAATTAAAGGGATTTGAATATAGGGTATTTTCTAGTAGTTGGAAAAATAGTCGGTTAATGGGATTTGAACCTATAGCATACATTTATATAATTTGACATCACTGGTAATGTTTGATATAATAATAGTGTGGGGAAACTCATGCTCTAAGATAGTTAAATAGATTACCTTAAAGTATTTAGAATTAAATAGGGAAAGAAATTATTAGACTCTCTTAGAAATAAGAGAGTTTTTTGCCTTTATAACATATAATATAAATAACGGGAGGTGTTACACATGATTAAGATTTATTTGTTAAATATGGTGATTATCTTTGAAAATGTATTATTAAGTAATAAAGTTAATATGATTGAAAGGAGTGATGTGAAATGAAGAAAGTATTTTTAGTTTTTATGAGTTTAATGTTTATAATGTGTTTAGCTGGATGTGGTGAAAAAGAAGAAAAGATTAATATAGATTTTATTATTGATGGAAAATCACATTTAGTTGAAATTGATAAAGGTACTTCAATTAGTAATGATATGATACCTTTAAGTAACGAAGAAGAAGTTATAGGGTTGTATTATGATGAGAATATGATGAATAAGTATGTTAACGAATTAGTTGAACAAAATATTAAGTTATATGTTAAATTAAAAGAATGTAGTAATATGATAAATAATGGTAAAAAGATTGAATATAAGATAAATTACAATGGTATTGGTTCTATAGGATATAAAATAGTAGATGGCATATTTCAAGTATATTCTTGTGGAATAATTAATTCATTAGTAGAATTAAATAATTTGTGTAAGGAATATAATAATAGTAATTTTATGAATGAACATGAATCAATTTATAATGAGGAGTTTTTTATTGATAAATCATTAATTATATATTCTTTTGAAACAGGTCATGGTAAAGAAACGATAATAGAAGACTTAATTTTAAATGAAGAAGAATTGATAATAGTTGAAAAAACAATTTTAAAAGATGGGTTTTATACAACGGAAGCATTTCGTTGGACAATATTAATAGAAGTAAAGAAAATAGAAATTGAAAATGCCAAAGAAATAAAAATAAAACATAAATAAAAATTTAGAGGAAAAAATGAGGTGTAAATGAACTATGATGAAAAAAATATTTTTCTCATTTATGACTTTGATATTTTTATTATTCATTTCTTTTTTTGGATTAAATACTTTTACAGTATCTGCATATGTAGATAATGATTTAGATTCAGAATATTCAAATGTAGAAACAATACTTAATGATACATATGAACAGGTTTATAATTCTTTCATAATTAGCAATAAAATATATAATAACAAACAATATAATGTTTACGATGAAAATTTTTCTGGTGTATTTGTTGATAGTGATGGTGTATTAAATATTGCATATGTGAATAACGATACACTCACTTATACAGGTAAAATTAATAATAATTCATTAATAAAGTTTGTAAAGTTTACTTTTTCTTATAATTATTTACAACAAGTATTAAATTGCATTGAAGATATCATGATAGAATATAATGTAACTATGGTTCAAATTAGCGATGAGAATAATCAAGTTCTTGTTTTTACTAAAGATAATAATAAAATTTCAAATATTATTCAATATTTAGAAAGTAAGGGACTATATGAACAAGGTGCAATTAGTTTTATTTGTGATCCTTTAGTTAATTTTTCTAAAACATTAGAAACATCCTATGGAGGAGAGTCAATATTTTATACGGACCCTATTCCTGGACGACCAGGATATGTTAATGTTTCTCGAGGGACAATTGGTGTACAAGCAGTAAATAATGTAACAGGAGAATTAGGAATTTTGACAAATGAACACGTGGCTCCTATGGGAAAAGATATGTATTATGGTGAACACTTTGATAGTACTCTACCATCCCTTTTTACCAAACGAATTTTTTTAGGGACACCTTCAATTACTCATAGTGGTAATACTACTGATGCGTCTTTTGTACCATTTGCAGATCAGTCAGACTGGGAAATTTCTCCATATAGTAAATATAATAGTACAATATTTAATAATATTCTTCTTGGGACCAACAGTCAAATAATTAATGGACGTTCAATAACAAAAATAGGTCAAACAACAGGAATAACAAATGGAATTATAAAAAATAGTAACACATCTGTTAATGTTGATGGTACAATATTTTCAAATGTAATAATATACACAAATTCTTCTCAAGGTGGAGACAGTGGTGGTCCCGTATATTATAATGACGGCACAAATTTATTTTTAATAGGACTTAATTTTGCAGGAGGTACTATTTCAAATACACCAGTTGGTGTGGCGTGCCGAATTTCTAATGTTATGAGTGATTTGAATGTTACTCCAATCACAAATGATAGTTTCAGTACTACTGTTCTTCCAGATGGAACAATACAATTAGATGCTATAAACTTTAATTTTAATGGTGCATTTGTTGTTCCTTCTTCTTTAAATGGAAGAATTGTATCAAAAATTGGATCTAATGTATTTAAAAATAGAAATCAAATAACAAAAATAATTTTACCTGATACAATTAATTCAATTGGTGATTCAGCATTTGAAAATTGTTCATCCTTACAATCGGTTACCTGGTCACCAAATTTAGTAACAATTGGGGCATCAGCTTTCAAAGGGTGCACAAATTTAGATGAAGTGATACTCCCTAATACAGTTACAAATATAGATTCGTATGCGTTTGAAGGCTGTACGAACTTAGAAAGCGTTACTTTATCTAATAGTTTATATGCTATAGGAGTTGGAGCTTTTAAAGGATGTTCTAGTTTAGAAGAAATAGAAATACCAGCTAGTGTTCAACACATTGATTCAAATGCATTTGAAAATTGTACAAATTTAACGTCAGTTATAGTTGAAAGAGCAGTTACTGGTATAACTAATTTAGGTAGTAATGTGTTTGATGGTTGTTCAACATCTTTACAAATAATAGTTCCGCAAGATAGAGTTGCTGAATATAAAAATAAAGTATATTGGTCTAGTTATAGAAGTAAAATAATACCTGATGACTTTAGTTATAGTGAAATTGATTTATATTGCTTAATAGATGAGGATGATAGTGTTACATTAAATGCTGGATATAACAAATTATATAAATTAGTTGTTGAGTGCACAAGGTCATATAAATTTGTAACAGATGCATCTTCAAAAATAATTGTTTATAATTCAGATATGACTGTTGCTTATAGTGGGGATAATTCATTAATTGTTTATTTGAATAAAGGAACTCATTATTTAAGTATAGAACATTCAACTCTTACAACTAGTGGTACTATTAAAATCAATTATGAGCTTGCTTATAATCCTGATGGAATAGCAATTTCTTACAATTCAAGCAATGGAACCAATATTGCATCAGGGTTACATTTGACTGAAAATAATATGTATCATGCTAGACTTAAATATACGAATTATAATGGTGCTGGTTTTTATAAATTTACATTAAATGCTGGTGCAAGTGCTATATATCCAGTAAATGCGATTCAAGTATATACTGATGCTAATAGAACTAACTTATTAAGCATGTATTCTTTAAGTGAACTTGACATATTTGCTCAATCAAATGAAAATGAAAACATAATGTATATATATTTGCCAGAAAATGGAACATATTATATAGATGTTACTTTACCATTAAGTAGTTATTCAACTCTAACATTTAACATTCAAAGTATAGAAGTAAATAATATTAATTATTGGAATTCATTGACAAGTATTGGATTTGATGTTCTATTTGAAAATGTAAATACTCAAAGCTGTTTTGAAGAAGTGACGATTAGTCATCGTTCAGAGATTCAATTAGATATTATTTCAAGTGGAACTATTTATAATGACATTAAAGTATATGTTTTTGAAAAAGTAAGAGATCCTGGTTATGAACCTGGCATAAACTATTATTATATTGAAACTGTATATATGGATGAAATAACATCGATAAATAGAAGTCCTATATTTACAATTGTTTTAGATCCAGGAACTTATTATTTTGGATATGCTGAAAACGAAGATAATGCAAATATAAACTTTGCTTTAAGAAGAATGGTTGATTATAATATGAATATGCAAGGTATTCTAGTTGCTGATCCATATTATACTGGATATGACTTAGGTACTGAAGTTTTATTTAACGAAGGAGAATGTGATAAATATTATATCACTGAAGGATTTACTAGAAATATTTATTTAATGGTTGAAGATAGACTAAGAGATCCTATGTCTAGACTTGATTATGATTGGTATTCAAGTAATGAAGCTGTTGCAACAGTAACAAATTATGGTACAGTACTTGCGATGCCTGTAACTGAAGATACGACGGTTACAATTTATGCTGTTCTTAAAGATGATCCTAAAGTTGTTTATTATAGAACATTCATAGTTTTAAATGATGAAGAAGAAGATTTAATTGAAATAGAACTTAATATGTCTTATTCATATGTAGCAGAAAATGGAACATATCAGTTAGAATTAACTAATATTAATTGTCCTTATCCAATGATTCAATATTATTCTTGGAATATAATTAATGAAAGTGATGAAATAGTTACAATGAATTATTGGGGACAAATATCTTCTACAGGTACATGTACTGTGTTAATAGTAGGCACATATAATTTAAATTCAAGGGTAAGGTTATATATAACATTAACAATTGAATAATCAATCAAGGTAGTTAACCAACATGGTTGCTACCTTTTTCGATTATGTTTCTAAAAGTATAAGATTTCAGCACCTATTTTAAGGGCTATACCAAAGTTTTAATTTGGAAGTGATAAAATGCTGATGCCTTCATCTAAATGACGGTGTGGATCAATTCTAAAGGAACAGCCTTTTATTTTCTCATTTATCTAGACTTAAATTAAGTTTTAGTACATAATTACTTGAACTAAATTAAGAAAGGAGTAAATGATGGACAATAATCTTATAAGTGATGAAGAAAGAAAAAAAGCAAAAGAGAAAATGAATAGGCTTATGGACTTTAGAATTAAGATTAAGATCTATTCACGAATTAAGATGGATATTACTTGGTTTATCAGAAAACATCAAAGATCATAATGTGTATATTGAAGGACAAGAAATATTAAGTGAAATGGAAAGACAAGTATGGAAATACATTAATGGAGAAATAGAAAACTACTAATGTAGATGAAAGGCTATAATGCCTTTTATCGTTAAAATAGAAAATTCTCACTTTGGTTAACAAGTAGCTCATCAATTGGTTTATGGTAATATAAAAATATTGTGATATAATAAACATAAGTATTCAAGTAATATGATAATAAAAAAATACTCATTTCGAAAAATGAGCGTGACAAGGGATGTCACCTTGATTTTGCCAGTGGATGACTTAATGTTTGCAAATTATTTATTTATATGATAAAATTATACTGCTTATTCGAAAGCAGTGCCTGTCTTGCTCATGTAATAAATAATGCGGATTAATTTATTACAACAGGCAATTAACGCGACAAGTTTTCGTAGACCTTGTTGCGTTTTCTTTTTGTAAAATGATTTTATAGATGATTCAATATTTTTGGCTTTAGTCATTTGTTGTACAATAAGATATAAAATAGTTCTTAAATGTTTATTCCCTTTTTTAGTAATATGTTTATGGAGACCGTCATTATCACCGGACTGGAGAATTTGAGGATCAGTTCCTACAAATGCAATTATAGCTTTATAGGATTTAAATCTTAAAATATCACCAATTTCGCAAATAAATCGTGAAGCCAAATTTTTATTAACACAATGAATAGACATAAGAAGATTGAACATATATGAATCTTTAACTAACAAATGGATTTTATCTAATGTATCTTGAAGGATATCTTCATATTTTTCTATTTGTTCAATATAAAAAAGCAAAGAAGAAACACGATTACTTGTAGAAGAACATCCAGATATTAAATTTGAACAATAATTATATAAGTGTTCAGATATAGATTTTAAATACCTTTGATGTGCTCTACTTATGTATTTAGTAAGTTTACAAGCAATTTCATCGATAGTAGAGTTAACAACTAAATCTGGATGAGAGAATTCTTTTAAGAAGCCTAGAGCCTCTTTAGTATAAACATTTCTAAATGCACCTTCAGGATTTGATTTTGAGATTTTAAAGTTAGGATAGATAACAGCAAGTAATTCTCTAAAATTAACTTTTAATTCTTGTTGGCGAAGAAGAATATTCTCATAGAATCTATTAAGATGCTTAAGTTCTTCGTAGTATTCATTTTCATGATAAAAATCTCCAAGGTCATCATTATAAAACATTTTAGCAAGGCTTAAACAGTCTCGTTTATCAGTTTTTACACTGCGAAGTTTATTTTTACGCGATTTAGCAGCACGAAGTGGTGCAACAATATGATATTTAATACCATGTTTTAGTAAGAATTTTTCTAGTGTTTTATGATAAACACCAGTATACTCAAAAACGATAAGAGGTATTGTACCTGTTTTTGAATAAATAAAATTAATTAATTCTAAAATTTGATTGTATCCATGTTTAGTATGTCTCATTGATTTAGGTTGAGTGATATTAGTAGGTTTTTTGGTAGTACTATTAAAATGAGTAAAACCTTGAATGTGACTTTTACTTTGTGATACATCGATAGTTATACAGGGATTGTAATTCATATAATTCTCCTTTCATAAATCCTGTAATATTTGGTTGATCTTCCTTATGTGCCTTATTATTCGCTATATTCGTGAGTAGTGCAGAATCAATTAAAAATAGTTCTAAAAACATATAATCAGGTAAAATTAAAGCAAGGAAGGGGAATATATTATACCGCAGGTTCACTTATAAAAATAAGGTCCGTTATTAGACTTGTACATTCCCACAACCGATTATAACTAGGTTACGTTTACCTAGAAATAATAAAATATTAAATGAAGCTGATATAACTTCAATAAAAGTATATCATAAACAAAAAAATCGTGTTTTTATCTAAACTATTCATTTAATATTTCAGTTTAGATTATACACGAATAAACATAAGTACATAGGTAAAAAGGAGATAGACCTATGTTTAAATGTCCTAAATGTGGAAGTAAAATAACAAACTTTAAATGTGAAAAATGTGCTTATGAAATACCAATTTATAATGGAGTTAAATATTTTTGCGATGAAGAAAATATCAATGTAAATGATGAAGGTTATAAATATATAGGTTATGATGATATTAATATTCATTTTTCACCATCCATAATATACTGGGGATTAGATCATTATGGTATATATGGAGCAAGTGCAGAAGACATTGTTAAAAGATATGGAAAAGGTATAGTTGTTCTTGATTTAGGGTGTGGATTAGGTCAAGCAACAATTCCTTTTGCAAAAGCAGGTGCAATTGCCATAGGTGCTGATATAAGTGAAAAGATGTTAGAGTTTGCTTATCAAAGAAGCAATGGAAAATATGATCATTTACATCTTTGTAAAATGAATGCTTACAATTTAAATTTAGAAGATCAAAGTGTTGATGTTGTAGTAGAAAATGCAATGATTCATTTAGTAGATAATCCAGAACAAGTATATAAAGAAATCTATAGGGTTCTAAAAAAAGGTGGTAAATTTATAAGATTTACATCACCAGGACTTCCAATAACTGAAGAACAAAAACAATTATCAATAAATAGCAAAAATGCATTTAAAGATGTAAGAAACTATTACTATGAAGTATTAAAAGAACTAGGGTATGAACCAGTTGATTTTGATAATAATTCATTTGAAATTGAAAAGAAATATTTTTATATGCCACAAGGTGAAGAAAACCATATTGTTTTAGATTATAAAGAAGAGTTTACTGAATTTATGAAATTTAGAATTCATAGATTAGAACATAAAGCACATTCATTTTTACAACATATACCAGATGATATTCATCAAAAAGCTTGGAAAAAAACAGATGAATATGCAAGAGAAAAATATGGAGAAAACTATAAAGAAATTAAAAGTTATTCTCATTATAATGCAGGATATGACATTTATTTAATAAAATAGGAGCAATTTATGGCAATAAATAATATTGAACAACCTAATATTATAAATATCAATGAATCATTACGTTTAATAAAATATAATGGAAATTATGAAATAGCATTAAGGGGATACCAAGACCCATATGTATATCAAAATTCAGAAGGTATATTTGATGATAATAAAAAGCCAGATATAGATTATATAAAGGGAATGTTTGAGTGGCTTAAAAATAATGGTGAATTATATTATATTCAGATAAGAGAAGGGCAAGGTTTTATATCAATTGGAGATGTTACAGTTAAGGATGTTAATCCACCTATAACAATATGGTATGAAAAGTATCGTGGTATTGGAATAGGGACTAAAGTAATGAAAACTGTTATTAAAAGATTAAAAGAATTAGGTTATGATAAAATAACAGGTACAACTGTTTATAAATGGAATTTATCATCACAAAGAATGCATGAGAAATTAGGATTTGTTAAAGTTGATGAGAATGATGATGAGTATATTTATGAATTAAACCTATAGGAAGGATATATTATGAAAAAGAAGAACCCTACAATTGGTGAGTTACAAGTTTTATCTGGAAAAATAATGTGGATTATTGGAGCAGTTATTGTTTTATATAAACTGATAAAAAGTATTATGGATAATAATTTTATGAATGAATGGAAAGGAATTTTATTTTTAATAGTTTTTCTTGGTGGTTTTAGAACTGCATTGTATTTTGTTGGAAAGTTTCGCATTGAAGAAGGAAAAAAGAAGAAAAAGAAAATAAAAAATAAACAATCAAGTCAGTTAACAAATAAAGTTAGCTGGCTTTTTAAATAGTAGAAATAAATGAAGAAATGTGGTATAATATTAACAACTAAAAAGGAGTATTACATTATGGCAGAAAAATCAATGTGGTTAATTTTTGAGATGTCACCAAAATATACTTTTGATATTGATAAAATGTTAAATATATTCGAAAAGTTAATTGGAAAACTTAATTTAACTTATAACTATGAATATATGATTTTTAGTAAGACTTATTGGAAAAAAGGTTGGATGAAACATGATGAGTTACTAAAACATAAGGGATCAATATCAGAAATTGATAAAGATACATTATTACAAATTAAAGATGAATGCAATGGTTTCTTTTGGGAATGTAAACATAAAAGAAAGTTCGTAATTCAGATTAGTTTTAGTTCATGCATTAACTTTGAAGATAATATAGTTAATCACTATAGTATTAATTTTAATAGATATGATGAAATGTATTCAAATGAATTCATAAAAGAACTAGCACAAATTGTTAAAGAAGGGATTAATGCAAAAGATGAAATTGTAATAAAAAAACCTGAAAAAATAAGTGTTTAAGGTGGGGGAGTTTTAGAAGTAGTATTTAATGATTTTGAATAATACATTACTTACACCACACCAATGGAAGGGAATATGAATAGAATAATAAGGATAATATCAATAATAGGAATACTCCTTGCATGCACATTGCTAGTAGTGTTTAAAATGAAGGAAAATATATTTAAGAAATTTGCTAGAATATAAAATATGGTAATTATATGAATAAAAATGAAATATATAAAGAATTTATAAAAATTATAAAGAAGAAATTTGATAATTATTATAGTTGTAAGAATAAGAACATAAATGAAGAAAATGAATTACTGCATTTTTATGTTTTAAATAATCCATATTCCAGTAGTACAAAAGGTATTAAAAAATTTAGTGATTATGGAATTTCATCACCTTCAGAATACAAAAAGATAATTAAAGAAATTAAAAATATTGTCGGAAATGATAATTATATATTTATCAAAAAGGGTGGAATTACCGAAAATGAACTTACAAAATTTAAAGAACAATTTGAAAATAATAAGGAATTAATTATATTTATAAAAAATGATGTTGGTCAATTAGATGCTTTGTTCACAAGATTAAGAAACTCTTTTGCTCATAGTAATTTATTCAAGAATAATAAAAAATACGTACTATGGAATGAAAATAAAGAATCATTATCATTAATGTGCATTTTGTCTTTTAATAGTTTATTAAATATTAAAGAACTTATATGCAAAAATAAATAAAAAGGTAGGTATAAAATGACACGTGAGGAAATAAATAATTTAATAAAGCAAATAGATTTAATAAAAGATATATTAATTGATGAGAAAATCAGTCTTGGAGAAAATCCTGATAATGAAATTGGGCAAGCCATCTATGAACTAAAAAAAGTAATAGATAAATTATTAAAACTAAAGTAGCTAAAGAAAAGAGACTAACTATTAAAAAGCAAGTAAAATGATTATAAAATATTTATAAGTATAAAA
>ERZ1673695.360-NODE-360-length-75052-cov-29.450885_pt1 | contig 75052 bp, 75 predicted proteins | sample MGYA00580225_ERZ1673695 | MGnify/ENA primary metagenome ERZ1673695 (study PRJEB41218, sample SAMN15661739) | gut metagenome | host: Homo sapiens | place: Canada: London | collected 2015-08-20/2019-03-30 | study: EMG produced TPA metagenomics assembly of... | reverse complement strand
TTTTGCACCCCTTAAAGACTTAAAGTTTCTGCTTGACTTTTATTAGCAGGTCTTTATTACCAAAATACCATACCGTGCGCAGAATTGCAACCAATTTAGATATTTTATGAAAACTTCGGTAATAGAAAGCCTTGATAAACAACCAATTAGGTGGTATAATCATATTGTAATAACCAAAACGGTGGTGATAAAAGGAATGGTTTTAAGTAGACACAAGGTTTTCATCGCTTTGGCGCGCGCCTGCATGAACGCCAGAGATTTACGCAAATGCGGCATCGGTTCGACTACTATCGTTAGAGCCATGAGCGGAAGCGAGGTGAGTGCGAGGACCGCCGGCAAGATCGCCCGCGCCCTCGGCGTGGACGTGACCGAGATTATGGAGGATGCGGGCATTGATAACAGTAAAGGATTTTAAGACCCTCATTAAAACCATCGACACGCCGGAGGCGTTCATGCGGGAGGATGTGGTGGCGAAGGCATTCCAGCTCCCCACCAAGGATGCCCGCAAGGTGGCGGTTGACCAAATCTTTGACCTGGCGGACAAGTTCGATATTAGCCCGACGGATATGGACGTGCTGCTGGAGCGTGCGAAGGAGCTGGCGCCGCCCGTGAATGACGCGTTCGGGCGGGCCGAGTACATGAACGACAGTACAGACGCAAGCAGCGCGCCTGCCCTTGTGCGCGCCTCGGATGTTCCTTACGAGCCTCCGCGGTGGGTGCTGGCTCCGTACTTCCAGATTGGCAAAGGAACGCTCATACAGGGCGACAACGGCAGCGGCAAAACCGCTTTCATGTGCGGGGTGGCTGCCCATATCACGACAGGCAAGGCGATTCTGGAGAGTAACGTGGCCGCCCCTGGCGATGTCCTCATGTTGTCCGTGGAGGATGATTTACCAGTTTTGCGTGGACGCATAGAGGCAAACGGAGGGGACCTGACAAAGGTGCATTTCATGACCAATGCAGCCGGAATGACCTTCACAAGCCCGGCCGTGGAAGAGGCCATTAAGCTGGTGCATCCGGCAATGGTGATTTTCGACCCGTTCCAGGCGTTTTTGGGCGCGGGTGTCGATATGTTCCGCGCCAATGAGACCCGTCCCCAACTGGCAAGGCTCTTTGACCTGTGTGCCAGGGAGGGCTGCTGCTGCGCCATTATTGCCCACATGGGGAAAAATGCAGACCGCTCACCCGTGAACCGCTCCCTTGGCAGTGTGGACATCCCCGCCGCCATGCGGAGTATCCTCCAGCTGGCGAAAGACCCGGACATCGAAAACGGTTGCGTTATGGTCCATATCAAGTGCTCAAACGCCCCCAAAGGGCGCGCCATTGCCTACACCATCGGGGACCGCGGCGGCGTCCACTGGACAGGCTACAAGGATATGACTGCAGAGGACATTTCCATCATTACCAAGCGCAAGGAGAAGGGCATTCCATACGAAAACGAGCCGCTTGTCCAAGTGTTCAACCAGATTATCACGGACAATCCCGGCGGCGGTTTCTGGAGCTACGCAAAGTTCATGGAGGAAGGAGCCAAGATACTCGGCTATCCCCCATACAGTGACCTCGGAGACCTGCGCCGCCGGCTTGATGGTGGCCTGGCCCGTGAATTGCAGAAGCGTGACGGCCTAATCGTAGTGCATGGAGCGAAAGGCAAAGGCAACGTTCGTGGCATCCGCATCGAGAAATACGAAACGCCCAAGGCCTACCAACAAAAGCTGGATATATGAGCCTCGCGCGCGTATACAAAATAAAAGTGTTTTTATTTACCCCTTGTTAAACTTGTTACCCCTTCTTAACCTACAAATCCGGCATGGGTTAACAATAGTTAACTTTTTACGCCCTATACGCGAGGTGGCCAACTTGTTAACCCGCGCGCTATCGTGTGGGAAAACTCCCCACCTTCGCGCGCGTTATCGTGTCATTAAACTCACCCATCAACTACACATAGGAGGACTACATGACTAAGAAAACTGTTTCCCCTGACACCTTCTGTCCGCTTCTGGCAATCGCTCACGCCATGACCGGCGGACCCAGAAGCGTATTATGCGGCTCCAGCTGCGGGTGGTATGACACTCTGCACAACTGCTGCCGCGTCGCCTCGCTGGCTGACAATGTGGAGCGCATCGCGGACGCCTTGGACGCCATCGAGGACCGAAAGGGGGCGCAGTAATGGCAAAGGAACTCCCCGGCTACCGCGACCAGCTGGAAAGCGTGATTGCGGCCTTCCCTGATCGTGAATGTCTGAATGTGCAGGATGTGGCCGGATACACCGGCATTGGCCGAAAGACCGCCGCCCGCATGTTCCCGTTCGTGGGGCATGGCCTGGGCCGCTATATTACCCGCACCGCACTCGCCCGGGCGCTGGTAAACACCGACGCCCGGAAGTAAATACAGGCGGATTCCGCCCACAAAACGAAAGGATGAACTACATGAACGCTTATCTCCAGGCAATGAAAACCGCCCTTGTCGGCTATTACAACGCCGCCAAGACCTGCGAGGGCAAGGCCCAGGAAGCACGGAAAATCTATCAGCAGGACGTGGTCAGTGGGGTCGTCAAGAAGCTGTTCGCTCAGCTGCAGGAAAATAAAGCGGCGGCCATTGACGCCATCAACGAGGCCAGAGACAAGGGCATCGAGGCCGCCCAGCGCTGGGGCACTCTGGACGGCAGCAAAATCAACGACGGGGACATGAAGCTGCTGAAATTTGACCTCTCTCCGGAGCAGTTCGAGACCATCGTGGACCGCAACCGCAACAACGGCACTATGTGCTTTATCCTCAAACAGTACGCGGAAAAACACGCGAAGCGCGAGGAGAAAGAGGACGAGGTGCCCATGTGGAACGCCCTCGCCATGGTAGACGTTCCCACGGCAGAGGCCAAAGTCCAGGCGTATAACAGCTTTGCCGACAGCGCCATCGCCTCTATCCGCAACATGAGCGGCAATGACTGGGAATTTGGGGTAAATAGCCCCATCACCCAGGCATCCGTAGAGCGGTTTGGAGAGCCCAACGGCATGAACGACAATCTGCTGGCGGCGATCTCTTGACCGCTTGTTTGAAAACCTAGGAAAACCTAGGATTTCCGCCTATATAGCCGAGCCCGAAAACCCAAGAAAACCCCAGATTTCCGCCTATATAGCCAGGGCGAGAGAACCTCAAAAAACCTCTAAATTTTCGCCTATACCGCAAAGGCGCGAAAACTTACGAAAAGTTACGGTTTCCGCCTATGTAGAAGCAGCGGAAAACCTCCAAAAACCTGTAATTCCCGCCTGCATTGCCGAACCTGACAAAACCAGACATTGCAGGCCATACAGCCCGCCGGGCAGATAAAACAAAAAGAGCCGCCCTCCCGGACGGCCCCAGCCTACTATCAGTATAACACGAACGGGAGGGCAGCGCAATGGAAAACGACAACGCAACAACGCACAGCACCCAGGCTGCCACAAACGAGGCCCTTGCCGAGAGGGCGAAGGCCGGAGACAGGGACGCCCTGGCGGCGCTCTGGATGCAAAATCGGGGGCTTCTCGGCATGATGGGCCGCCGATACTTTTCCCGGTATGAGCAGCAGGCCAAGGCCGCAGGCATCACGCTGGAGGACGTGGAGCAAGAAGGGTATTTCATCATCAGCGAGACGGTGCGCCTGTATGACCCGGCCAGAGGGGCCTTCACCACCATGCTGGGGTTGATTGCCCGGTATCACGTTCAAGATCTGGTTGGTTTGCGCAGGGGTCTCGGACGCGGCGACCCGCTGAACCGTGCCGCCAGCCTGGACGAGCCTGTGGCCATTGGCGAAGCCGAGGGCGACACCCTGGGCGAGCTGGTGCCCGACCCGGCGGCGGAGGCCGCGCTCTTGGATACGGACGAGCGGCTCTACACGCAGCAGCTCCACAACGACCTGGAGGCCACCATGGAGCAGATACCGGCCCATCAGGCCGACACCCTGCGGAAAGTGTATTGGCAGGGTTACAGCTTCCGCCAGCTGGCCGAGAGCATGGGGTGCAGTACCGACAAAGCCCGCGCCACCGAGTACGCCGCCCTGGCCGCACTGCGCCGAAAGGCCCGCCACCTTCGAGCTTATCAGGATGAGATACGCACCGCCCACGCCTACCGCAGCATTGGCTTTGGAGCCTGGACAAACGGCGGCAGCGTGGAGGAACGGCTGGCGGAACGGCTGGACAATCTGGAGCGGGGCTTTATGCGTCGCAGTGCTGCGGAGGGGCTTAAGCGCCATGATGAATAACCGCGCCAATCTCACGCGCAGCGGTTTGATGGGGTATTGGTGCAAGGCTCCGCCCGGAACTCCGCCGGACTATCAAGCAAACAACAGCGAGGTGAATTATGAAACGAACGAGACCCTACCAGCGGGAGGACGCCGCCCTGAAACTGGCGTACAGCGATACCATTTCTACCCCAGGCGGACAGCTGGCCCTCTTTTTCAGATATGGGCAAGTCGCTCATAGGGATTTCTGGAGAGCCGAGGCAGAGGCCATGAACGGAGAGGGGGACGCTCGCAAAACGGCCCTGGCGCGCCTGTGGAACGTGCTCATGCCGTCCTATCCCATCCCCACCGACCCGGTGGAGCGCGGCGCGCAGCTTGAACAGTTTGCGCGCTATTACAAGGCCAAGGTGGCCCCATTCCTGCGCCTGTGCGGGAAAGCTCACGCATTGCAAAAGTACATCATTCCGCTTCATGTTTCCACCCACAACATGCTGAAGGCCGCAAAGGCCAGAGTGCAGTATTTCCTGTACTACCATATAGCGGAAAAGGCTGGAGGGAGGGCTGTTCATGTTTTTGAAGAAGAATAAGGCTCGCAAGCCGCGCACGATCACCCGCCGGGCGGTATTTACCCATGGCGGGGAAAAGGTCACCATGACTGTCAACCTGGAGGCTGCCGCCACCATGGAAAAGTTGCGCGCAGCCTCTGAGGCCATGGCACATCTGGAGGCGCAGCTGAAAGCCAACCCGGCGGACGAAACCGCCCAAGAAGAATACGGCAATGCCATGTTGCAGCTGTTCGCCTGCGTTTTGGGACGGGATGGCGTGGAGCAGCTGCTGGACCTGTACGGCAAAGACCTGGGCAGCTTTGTCCGGGATGTGCGCCTGTTCATTTTCGGGGACGTTGTGCCCGCCATGAGAAAGGCCGAGGCGCGCGAACTGCGCAGCGGGCGCACCGGCACGGGGTGGAGGTGGTCCAATGCCTGACGTTGGCGAAGTCCGTTACAAGGTCAAGGTAGACAACTCCGAAGTCGAAAGCGGTATAAAGGGGACCGAGGACAAGCTGGGAAAAGGCGGTAAAAAGGCCGGCTCGCAGTTTGCCCAAGGATTCAAGGCCGGTATGGACCCGGTAAAGTCCGATAACGAAAAGCTGGCCGATGCCGTGACCGGGAAGTGGCAGACTGCCGCCAAAGTGGTGGGCGCGTCCTTTGCGGCTCTGACCGCCGGGGCCGTCGCGTTCGGGGTGAAGTCCATTGACCTGGCCTCTGATCTCTCGGAAGTGCAGAACGTCGTGGACGTCACCTTTGGCGACAGCGCTGACAAGGTGAACGAGTGGGCCGAGAAGGCCGGGGCCGCCTATGGTATGTCTGAATTGGCGGCGAAGCAGTACGCCTCCACCATCGGCGCCATGCTCAAAAGCATGGGCATGAGCGCCGACGCCACAGAGGAAATGTCCCTTGCACTCACCGGGCTGGCCGGCGATATGGCCAGCTTCTACAACCTGGACGCCAGCGAAGCCTTTGAGAAGCTACGGGCCGGCATCAGCGGTGAGACGGAGCCGCTCAAACAGCTGGGCATCAACATGAGCGTGGCGAACCTGGAGGCGTTTGCCCTTTCGCAAGGCATTGAAACCGCCTACGACAGCATGACACAGGCCGAGCAGGCGACCCTGCGCTATCAATACATCATGCAGGCCGCCGCCGACGCACAAGGCGATTTCTCCCGCACGTCCGACAGTCTGGCCAATCAGCAGCGAATCCTGCAAATGGAGGTTGAAACGCTCTCCGCCGACTTGGGCACTGCGCTCTTGCCGGTAGCTCTGGAGGTGGTGAGCGGTCTCCGCTCCATGGTCCAATGGGCAAGCGAGAACGGGAATACGCTGGGGATCATGGCAATAGCGGTTGCAGGCATCACCGCCGCCATTATTGCCTACTCCACCAGCCTCACCCTGGCCGCCTCCGGCATGACTATCGCATCCATCGCCGGTGCAGCGTTCGGCGCAGTCCTGGGCTTCATCACCAGCCCCATCACGCTGGTGATTCTCGGCATCACCGCTCTGATCGCCGCTGGCGTGGCTCTGTACCAGAATTGGGACACGGTCTCCGCATGGGCTGGGGAAACGTGGCAAAAGATTCAAGATGCTTTCGCTGCCGGCGTCGAGGCGGTAAAAGGCTTTCTCCAGGCTGTCATAGACTTCGTAAAAGACAACTGGGCCGGCCTGCTCCTGCTGCTTGTAAACCCGTTCCTGGGCGCGTTCAAACTGCTCTACGATAACTGTGAGGGCTTCCGCAACACCGTGGACAACATGGTGGCGCGAGTGAAGCAGGCGTTCGAGAACATGAAGAACGGCATTTCCTCCGCCGTTGGGCGCGTGCGGGATTCCATCGTAAACGGATTCCAGGCCGCGGTGGACTTCATCACGAGTTTGCCCGGCAAGGCCCTGGGGTGGGGCAAAGACTTCATCCAAGGCTTTGTGGACGGCATCCGGGACAAAATCTCCGGCGTAGTTGACACCGTGAAGGGCGTGGCGGACACCATCGCCAGCTTCTTGCACTTCTCCAAGCCGGATAAAGGCCCCTTACGGGAGTATGAGACCTGGATGCCGGATATGATGAAGGGAATCGCCAAAACCATCATGGCCAGCACCGGCGAGGTGGAGGCGGCGGCCAACAGTGCAGCGACGCGTATTGCCTCCGGGATTGCCCGCGGTGTTGGTGTCGCGGCATACGCGGGCGGAGGCATTCCGTCCGCCGCTGTGCGTCCGTCGGTCCAGGAAAAGCTGGCGCAACCGTCCGCCGGGATTGCATCCGATCTCATGCGCGAGCTTATGCCCGTGGCCTATTCCGGCGGCGGCCATGAAGGTCTCCAACAGACCGCGAACTCCCTTATGGCTTCTGTGATGCAGGGCGCGCCCTCCGTCGGCTCTGCTCGCATCGAGGTCCCCGTCTCCATTGATGGCCGCGAAGTGGCGCGCGCCACCGCATGGTACATGGGCGAGCAACTGGCATGGGAGGAGCGCCGATAGACCAAGAGCCGACAGGCAAAGGCAGGCAGAAAACGGCAGGCGCTCAGAAGCCCATCAAATTTGCCCTCTATCGCGTTTTCACGCTCGCCCATATCTTTCCCCTCTAAGGACCTAAAACATCGTACAGACCCATTTGCGGGGCGCTGACAGCATAACAAACCCCCGCCGGGTTCGGCGGGGGCTTTTCGCGTCTTTTGCAGGGCTGGCGGGTCACTTCTGCTTGTCCCGCTCCATAGTCTCGTTGATCGCGCGGCCCACAAAGGCGTTAAGGCTTTCGCCCATGGTCTCGGCGTGGGCCTGTATCTCGGCTTTGCGGCCCTTCTTGACCACAACGCGGAGGTTGTCATAGGCTTTCGCGTTATATCTGTTCTTTGCAGCAGTGCTGGCCTTCGCCTTGTTTCCATCCATTGGAAAATCCTCCCTCGATGTACTCTTTTCCACTGTAACAAGTATATCACAAAATGTATAGTTGTACAAGTACAAAAATAAACAAATATACTTGTACAAGTTTGTCACATCTGCCGATTGATTATACTTGTACAAGGTGGTATACTATAATCACAGGGAACGGACAGGCACCCGGGAAAAGCCGTAAAAGCGGCCCAGGCCGAAAGTGCCCGAAACGTCAGGCCATATACTTGTGAGCATGCGGCAATAGTCAAGAAGATGCCCGGCGGGGTGCCTGCCCTATCCCCCACAAACAGAATGGAGGTAACTGCAATGACCCAAAAGACCATGAAGAAAAACCTGGACGAATACGCCAGCCTCACCCGCCAGATCGCGGAGCTGGAAGCCCGCAAGCAGGCCGTGGCCGAGCGCATCAAGGCCGGCATGAACGGCCATGAAGAAGTGGAGTGCGGCGGCTACGTCGCCCGCAACAAGGCCGTGACCACCAGCCGCTTCGACGCCAAGGCATTTAAGGCCGTGTACGGCTGCCTGTACAGCGACTTCTGCAAGCCCCAGACTGTGCAGCGTTTCACCGTCGCCGCCACCGCATAAGAAAAGGCCCTTGTATCAACGCCGACCAAAGCCAGATACAAGAGCCGCCAACACCCGCCGGGGCGGGTCCTATACCCAGTATAGCCCGCCCCGCGCGTTTTGTAAAGAGAAAGGACAAACATCATGGATAGAACATTTACATTCACCGACCCGGACGCCATCGAGATCGCGCACATCATGCAGCGCAACCAAGACAACACCGCGTTCCTCCACAAGCTGCTGGTGCGTGCTATCAACGTGGAGGACATCTACATTACCCACCCGCGTGGCCAGCAACCCGCCACCAAGTGACCACCACCCCGGCCCCGCGCCGGGGTCTTTTTTTTGTGCGTACTTTTCCGCACTTTCGCGGTCTTTTTTTGTGTGACTTTTTGTGCCGTTTCGGCCTTTTTTATACTTGCACTTTTTTGCAGTTTCGGCCTTTTTTGGGTGGCATTTTGCGGCAGTTTCGGCCTTTTTTGGGTGGCATTTTGCGGCAGTTTCGCCGCCTTTTTTTGTGCTGTTTTTTGCTTTGTTTGCAGGCCCGTCGGGCAAGATCACCACGGGCAGCCAGAGCCGGAAGCAGGGAGGGACAGAGCGGCGCTCTTTTTTTATGTCCGTTTTTGTCGCGTTTTGGGCACCCGGTAGCACCCGCAAAGCCGCACAAACAGAGGCCGGAGCGGCACCAGACCCGAGCCCGGGTCCGTGTCCGAATTTCCAGTTTTTTCCTGTGCCTTTACTGTGCCATTTCTGTGCCGCCATGGCTGCCCATAGCTACCCACAGCAACACACCCGAAGCAATGAAAAACCCCGGTATCAAGCCGTTTTTGGCTAAATACCGGGGTTTGCAAATTGGTGGGCGGTAAGGAACTCGAATCCCTGACCCTCTGCACGTCAAGCAGATAGTCATTATAGTCTCCGAATTACCCGTATCTCAAATGAAATTCAGCTTGCATCCACTTTTTTTCAAAGTGCGCAACAAAAAAGAACGCTCCCGTCACCCATTGAGGATGTCCGGCGGCGTTCTTGTGTTGACTTTTTCTCTAAATCCTGTATAATGGATTTAGAAAAGCTCTCACAAGTCAGTCGCTGGGCCCTAACCAACGAGTGGCGCATGGTCGTTTCCGGCGGGTAACCGTGAAACGACCTGTGGGGGTTTTCTTTTGTCTTAATTTATTATACCATGGATTGCCACATTTTGCAATAGCGGTTTTCGGTTGCGCTGCCCCGAAAAGTAACGACCATAGATCTCACTTCTTCGCAACGAGAAAGGGGTGAGATTTATGGACATCGACAAGTTGCTGGCATTGTTTGCCGCGGCAATCAGCCTGATCCAGCTTGTTCGGCTGGCCTAAATCAAAAAAAGCAGGTACGACCGACGGTCGTACCTGCTTTTTGGCCTAGTTATGCGGTTTTTGGGGTGCGACCGCCGGTCGTACCTATCACGGTTCCACCACTGGCTGGTGCTGCACGGGGAACGGCGCTTTGGTGATCACCGCCACCTGCTCTGCCCATTCCACAAGCGCGTTCACCGCGCCGCGGGTGACTTCGGTGTTTTCCTCAACAGCACAGAGCCGGTCCTTCACCTCGACCAGCTCGTGTTCAACGCGCCCCAGCCGGGCGTCCATATTGTCCAGCCGGGCGTCCATATTGTCCAGCCGGGTATCCATATTGTCCAGCCGGGTATCCATATTGTCCAGCCGGGCATCCATATTGTCCAGCCGGGCGTCAATTTTATCCATCCGGGCCATCATACGCCCTTCGCTGGCAGTGACAGCGGAAGTGATCAGCCCGGAAATCGCCTGTAGATCTTCGTTGGTCAGCATTGTGCATTCCTCCTGTCGGTTTATTTAGTATAGCACGCCAGGATGCAAATTACCATTGTTGGTTTTAACAAAGTTGCAGCCTTCTGTTTTGCAGGCGTTTCTGTCGTCGGTCGTACCTCGCTTTTGGCTTTGTTATGCGGTTTTTCAGGTACGACCGTCGGTCGTACCCTGTCATGGTTCCAGGCTGTGTGCCTGCTCTTGCAACATCTGCGGAATGAGCGTCTGCCGGTAGCCCGCCATCACAAACTGCTGCACATACGGCACATCGACCTTCATCTCTGTTCGGCGGCAGCACTCTTCGATCAGTTCCGGCGTTATCATCGGCAACGGGCGGTGCGCTGCATATTCACTGAGGGCATGTTCTGTACGCTCCAGGTCGTTCAGTTCCCTGCCAAGCAGATCCGGCATTCTTTGCTGCGGTTTATAGCCATCGTAAAGCAGAGATATGTTGTTGTCGAAATTCGGCGCAAGTGATAGTATTTCCCCGGTGTCGACGTCCCGCAGCACACCGTAGTTCTCCGTGTGGCGGTCGGCATTGAGGCAAAATGCGTCCATCATCAGCAGTTGCAGATAATCGTCAGCCATTACAGGAGATATTTCCTTGAAGATACGGTAATTCAGTCCGTAATCTTCCTCTTCTCCAACAAGAGAGAAAGCCGGCTCGAAATTCGCCTTGCCGGCAGTGAAGTCAAGTGTGCGAATGAAAGGCCCCGCTTTTTCGTAGCGGGCAGTGGGAAAACCAAGCGCCTTGCACAGTTCATAAACAAACAGCTCTGAAAACATCTCGTTCTCATTGCATTGCTTATACATCCACCAGCAGCCGTCTTCCAAGCGCCAGCATTTTTCAAAGCTGCCAATGTTGGTCAGTTCCGGGGTGCGGCTGGGCGGGCGGCTAAATGCAGAGAGATCTCCTTGCAGCGCGAGAGTGTCAAAATATTTTTCCCGAAACCGCACTTTATCCCAAGTTAAATCGCTGCCCGCCGGCCGTACCCAGTAGGTATCCGTGATCGTGGCCGCCTGCATGGCCAGTGCCGTTGAGGCGTCGTCTTTCTCCGAGAGCCTCAACACTTTTTTCAGCAGCCGCGAGTGCGTTCTGTGACGATCAATCGCTCTGTGAGCCAGCCATTCCTCCAGATTCCCCGTCCGACGCAGATACAGTGGCATCAGCTCCTCCCGAAGTGGATACAGCTGCCGCCCCTCGATCCTTGCAATCTCCACGTCACGGCTCATCAGTGTTGCCCGCATCGTTTGTTCCATGGACATTCGCCTCCTTTCCTGTTGAGGTGCGACCGTCGGTCGCACCTTAATTTTGGCTTTATTGCACGCTTTTCAGACACGGCCAAAAGTGAGAGTTGCCCATGCGATACACATTATCCGTGCTTTTAGTATATCACAGTTGTCCTTACCCGTACAAACAAAAAACGGGCCGACAAAAAGGTATAGCTATCCCCTACCTCTCTTTTAGCCTTATGTTTATCTTCTTTTTGTAGCGTAGTGGGTGGGTATGGGTATGTTATTCAAAAAATGAACCACTGCCCTCTTGACACGATGCAAAACGGATGTTAAGCTAAAAGTGTTAGATGGGCTATCTAACTGTTTTGTGCGGGCGTCTGGTTTTTGCTCAACCAGGCGCTCTTCTTTTGTGTCCTGGATCAAATACAAATTGTGCTTGCCCGCCCATTTGGCCATTTTTTTCAGCAAACCAGAGGCTTGCAGGCAGCGGATCGCCCGCAGCAGTGTGTTTTTGCACAGACCCAGCAAAGACGACAATTGAAAAAGCGAAGGAAACGCTTTGCGGTTCCGCCCGCGAAAGCGCAGCATCGCCGCATAGACGCTAAAACTGCTCGCCGGCAGTTGCAGGACCTGCTCCGACAGGTTGAGGGCGAACCAACGCCCGCCCACGGGCAGAGCGATCGTATACTTGTTTGCGGCGTATGTACCGTCCTCTTTGTAGACGTGTTCACGGCGCACCAACCCCATCGATTCCAAATGTTTGATTGCAGCGCAGACTGTGCCGGCTGCCACATCACACTTCCGAGCGATCACACAGGTGCGCATTGTGGTTTTGTTCTCATGGTCGGCCGCGCTCATAAGCACACACAGCACTTTTAGTGCATTGGGCGGCAGCTGCATTTCCAGCAGCGCATTCGGCAATTTCAAAAACATATTCATTCTCCTAAGTCCTAAAGTTAGACCCGCTGCCGGTCAAGCCGGCAGCGGGTCCTCGTTTTCTTCGATGTCAAACATGCCTGGTGTCAAATCATACGACAGCGCACCTGCACGGGCGGAAAGCAGGTCGGCGTCCGCCACCTGCACCTCACGATATTCCAGGTCGGGCCGCTGCGGCTCCGGCGCGTCTTCCAGATACGTCCAGTAACCAGGCGGCGTCACCTTCAACGGGTAGGCCGTGCCCCGGATCACAATAAATTCGCCCACCGGCATGGCGATCAAATCGCTGGGCGACATCAGTGGCCGGCCGACAAGCGACTTCGTGCTGCTCGTCTTGCCCTGCTGGATGCTGCTGGAGCCTGTCAGGATCGTTTCATTGCCCAGGATCTTGCTGATGGTCTCGGCAGTGGAGAGCGCCGCAGGCGCAACAAAAGAAGTAATGATCGTTTGATTCGTCCCTCGGATGATCTCGCTTTTTGTCTTGCTGTAATGCTTTTGCAGCTGGGCAAAGTCCTGGAGCGCGATCATAAGCCGGCCGCCGCGGCTTCGCATGGCGGCGCTGAGGGCGTCATAATCCGGGATGGGTGGCTGTTGGCCAAACTCGTCCAGAAGCAGCAGCACCTTTCGCGGCAAAACACCGCCATATTCTGTTTCCGCGATTTCGATCAAATCGTTCATCAGGTTCCGCACGATCAGGCTGCTGATGAAGTGCCTGGTCGTATTCTCATCCGGGCTGATGAGAAAAAGAGCGGAAGGCTGTGAGATGAACGTCTTGGCGTCAAAATCGCTGTCGTGGGCAATCAGGACCTGTTCCAACTCGGCATCGATGAATTTGACCAGCTTGCCAAGCGCGGAAGAAAACACGTTCATGGACGTGCGCATATCGGCGCTTGTCGCCGGACCAGTGTAATATCGGATCCGTGGATCGTTGATTTTCTCCAGCAGCGCCTCCATCTTGGTTTTTTGCGGCTGGCCAAATCCGCCGGAGCCTTGTATCTGTCCATTCATTTCCAAAATGAGATTGAAAACGCTGATGATATGGCGCTGCGGCGCAGGAGCATATTCACTGACCAGCAGTATGACGCCAGTAATCAGGCCACGGGCAGTCTCGTTAAAATAATCGCTGCTTTCCGATTTTACTTCTGCGCTGTCGCTGTCAATCAGCAGGCTTGCCGCCACCTTTGCATATCGCTCAGCACGGCCATACGCTCGGGCCTTTGACAGCTTATCGGTTGCTGCCCGGTACTCGTCGATAGCGGCATTCACATTGGCGATGAAGTTGTACCGGCTTGATTTGCTTATGTTGCGCAAATCGAGAGCCGGCGTCCGATAACCCGCTGCTTGCAGCTGCGCTGCGTTCCGGCGGTACAGTTCCCCTTTGCAGTCCAGTATCACCATGCTGGCCCCGTGGCCGCCTGTATTCTTATTGACAGCCAGATTGTAACGAACCGTCGGTATTATTATGCGGGTCGTTTTGCCGCTGCCCGGTGGCGCTACAAGCATTACGTTATGCTCGCTTGTATCCACACGCCAATGCCCGGCAGAGAAATCGATCACAAAACCTGGTTCTGTTTCTCGTCCTGACGGTACAGAAAGAAAAATACTGTTTTTTTCTGTATCGTTCATCCACCGGCTCTTACCGTGCTGCCCATGGCCGGCCGCAACATCCTTTACGTCGATTGGTTTTTGATAGATCCAAGACCAAATCAAAAATGCGACGCCAGCAACCAGCAAAGCTGCTCCCAATGCTGCAACGCGATACTGAGGCGGCACTGCAATCACCGCAGCTATTCCGACTGCGACAACAAAGAGAAAAAGCAGGTTTTTTCGTCTTCTCAATCATCATCACTACCTTTCAGATTTTTGAACAGCCGAGGCTGCATCCCCACCCCCTTTACAGATCTTTCAGAAAATTTGATTGGATCTGCTCCATTCTTGCTGGTTCAGGCCGAACAGTCCTCTGCTGTTCTGTTGCATAAGCTCGCTGTTCATCAATACGCTCTACCGCATGGCGAAACTGCTGCCCCATCCTGGTCAGGCTTTTTCCCAGGTCGAAGTCCTTACACATGGTCGCCCGGCTGAGATAATCTACCAGGTATTTCTGGTCCTGCTGAGAAACAGAAAAGCCGTAATGCTTTAGCAGCATCACGGCCATTCCCTGGGCTTCAAATTCTTTTACCTCTTTGGGCAGTTCGGGTGCAGAGGTACAGTGCAGCAGCGCATGCGAATACTCATGTAATATTGTCGATGCGGCGACCGTGTCTTTTGCCAGGTTGTTTATGTGGATGGAATTTTCGACTTTATCATAATACCCATCAAGAGATATGGAGATGAGCGGTTCCTTTGTCACGCTTATTCCTTCCAGGACCGCTACACGTTCCACCGCCTTATACAGAAGATCGTGGTCCACAGATGCGGTTCCCTTATCGTATACCTTGGGGTAGTCTTCAACCGGGCAGTTCGTTTGGGCTATGTCGTAGACGGGATACGGCACGAATGTCGTTCGCCGCACCACTTCCAGCTCATTGGCGGCGATTTGATACTGTTCCTGTGCAGTTGCAGCAGACAACGGCACAAATTTCCCCTCACGGTTGATATACTCTTTTTCGATGGGACGAAAGATCTGCAATCCTCGCCGCTGTTGTTCCGGCAAAATCTTATAGCCCTTCTCCTGCCAACCAGCTTTGCTTGCCACAAAGGTTGCATATCTATTTTGCAGATAGATCAGCATCCTGTTACGCTGGGAAAACGTATAGAATCGGGAGGAAAAATCAAGATACTCTTGCAGCATCTCAGGATCCTCCCGGAACTTCTCATACATGTCCACGATACCCTGGTCAAAATCCGGCATTGGCTCCACCGGCTGGTCGGCATGTATCACCTTGGGCGGATGATCTTTGCCATATTCCTCTTTTGTTTGTACGAGCTCTCGCAGTTCACTATCGGACAGATGAACAGGCTGTCTGATCCATGGCCATGCAGCGGACATTGTTACTTCCGTGCTGAGATCCGCAGTCAAACTTTTAAGGTTTTTGATTTTCCGCAGTAACACACTTGCTGCGGAGGGCGTATCGCCCACATCAATGGGTATTGCCTTGATATTCTGTGCATCGTCTACTTCGATTACCAGAAAGCGACGGCCCACATCGTCGATTTTCACCGCAGAGTAAATCAGGTCTCCAACGCTGATACTTCTCATATACGTCTTCCCCTCCTTCGATTTTCTGCCAATTCTACCAAAATAATAGCCCGAGCCGACGAGCTTGGCCGCCAGGTGGGAGAATGGTATCCCTCTGGCCGCCAGCATTGCTCTGGCGCGGGTTCGATTGGCATAAACAATATCCTCTGGCCGCAACCGTTCGATCCAATCGACGAGCTGCTCCAGAGGATAGATTGACAGGATAAAATTTGCTTGCTGAATTCGAGAACTGATTACTGCCTTTCCGTGGGGATCCACAATAACAGCCACCGGATTGTTCTGCACATACTTATCGACCAAAAAAGCATAGGCTCCATGGTGGCCTGCAAACGCGAGGGTCGGATCGTTCAAATCTTCTGGCAGGGCAGCAATGACTTCCACCGGGACCCCATGCCGTGATGGGTGCTGAGGGTCTGGCTCGCTGGTAATGTTCCGCAGATGTTTCATTGTGATGAGCAGCGGCCACTTTTCAAACCCCAGCTGTTCCATCAGCTCTGTTGCAGAGCAGACAAGGAAGGCATCCTCTTTCTGCTGAGCGGGTCGTTGCAGTGCCTGGATGATTCTGTTCTTCAAATCATCCATCGTTCTTCATCTCCATCAGACAGTGAGCACACAGTATGACGTCTTTATAGGATCTCAATTCTTCTGTTCCTCCGCAAGCCATGCAATGGCGCTTTGACACCTTTAGCACAATTTCGTTTGCTCGGGCATCAACGTATGCCAAAAGGGTATCCTGCGTCTGGATCCCCAGGGCCTTTCTTGCCCGAACAGGGACTACCATCCGGCCAACATGGTCGATACCGACATCCCCGGCATAAACTCTATTTCCCACTGTATCACTCCTCCCACTCATCACCGGGAGCATTGTAATACACTCCCTCGCAGTCAGTGAGGGCCATACTGGGCATAAAAGCGGCATGGATAGGATTTTCATAGGTATTGCCCCACATCTCCTCCCATGCGTCTACGTCCTGATCGCTCAGGTACAGATACGTTTCCCAGCTCATGCAAACGAAAAAATGCGGATTGCCTGCATAGCCAGCAATCACTTCATCATCAATGGAGTAGACCCGCAAGTTTTCGCGTTCATCGTTTTCCTCCGCTTCTTGCAAAAGGCGAAGCTGCTGTTTTTCTTTTTCCGGCAATTCTGCAATTTCGTGGACCTTGGTGCCGTTTGCTACCGCAGAAAACGGCACAAACTCCGCCGGCGCACCACTCATCCAGGCAAAGTTATCTGCCGTGTCATTCAACACGATGGTGTGGGGTCGGATAAAGTATCTCATGCTCCAGTTTTCCATGTTCACATCTCCTTTGGCTTTGTGACGCGGTTTTTCAGGGGCGACCGTCGGTCGTACCTGTCACCGCCCAATATCCTGCTCCTTGCCGCGTTCTTCAATCGTTCTTTTGTGAATGTGCTTTCTCTTGAATTTTGCGTGCCCAATTTGTTTCGGCAATAGTCCCCAGCTTCTCAACATATCATCGCGTGTGGTCGATGCTATTAAGTATAGCATATTTCGCGTTGCGGCAGTAGCGGACTTCGCCCGATAAGCATCTCTCTCCTCGGCTCGTTGTTTCTTTTTGTTGTGTTCACTCGTCTCCCCGGCACCCATCTTTCTCTCGTGTTGCATATCGCCCATGGCTTCGGCTGCTTGTATGATTAGATTATGCCGGCGCGTATCACCACCTTTGGGAGGGTGATAAAACGCTTTTTCCCACTCTGCCATTTTCTTTGCCAGCGTCTCTTTTTTACCTACATACTCATATTGCACGAGTTTCGCTTGTGTCTGCTCATATATGGTAAAAAGTCGATTGATCTGTCGGTCCTGCGCAACGATTTCTCGCAGCAAATCATCTACCCGGAGCTTTGTTTCCGGCGGCAAGTATCCGTATTGATGTTTTCCAGGTATCTTAGCTAATTCTGCTGCCAGTGCTGAAAGAGCTATTTGCATTTTGTCAGATACCGGGTGGCTGCTGCGGCCAATCTCCAGCAGGATTTTTCCCAGCTCCTGGTTCATGTTTTTTCTTTGCTCGTTTTTCTCCACTTTGAGATGCTGTGTGTCTTCACGATAGATTTCATTTGTGATGGCACTTTTGACGGTCTCGCGGCAGCGGCAAAATGCTTCTCCCAGTGTCTGGCCTTTCCGCTGCACGATAAACCCATCCGATGCAGTCTCCCCATGGAGCACCACATGGATATGTGGATGGTGCGCCACATCGTGAAAGCTGGCACAGATATGGAGGCGGTCGGGCGGGATGTTGTAGGCTTTCGCCCAAAGAGCCTTTTGTGCCTCCATCAAGTCTTGAAAATAGCCTCGATCAACTTGCAGCCGTTGCTGGTCGTCACGATCAAGGCTATAAACGAACCACCACTTGGGAGCGTCCGCAAATTGTTCAGCGGCTTCTCTGGCTTGATGTAATGAGACTTCGTGTTTTCCATCAAAAAGCGGCCCTTGCTTATCCAGGTATTCCAGATGTCGTTGACAGTGTGCAAGGCTCTTGAAGAATGCCGATTTGTAGAACACTCGCAGCATCTCAGATCACCTCTCGAAGATCTAAAAGCCGATTGTTGCCCTTCAAGAATTCCACAGCCTGCACACGGTACTGCTCTAAGGCATCGCCGGAAAGATCAAGGCTGTCTGCTAAGACTTTATTGATGATAAACAGCTGTATCGCCATGCTGCTCAACAGCTGATTGGACCGATTATCAAGCCGGCGTTCCAGAAGAGACACCGTGCTTTTCATTGCTTCCAAAATGTCGCTGGACAGCATTGTAGCATTATTCTCCAAGTAGTGGCGGTCAGCATAGTACCGCAACGCCTCATTGACGATTTGTGTGACGGTGCAGTTTTCCTGGTCCGCAATCGTTTCGATACTACTGTACGCGGAGGCGTCTACATCCCACGTTTTTTTGACTGTTTTTCTGTTTGCCATTTGGTTTTCCTCCTTTCGTTCTCCCCCCATGGGGGTAAGAGCAGGATAAAGGGATATGGGCCGAGGCCCATATCCAATCACAGCGGACCCGCAGTGCGGGCCGCTTTCCAGCGCATTTACAATATGGGATTTGATATGGGTTAAAACGTCCGAAATGCTCAAAAAGCTGGGTCGCATCAGCTAAAAATCCCGCAAACCAGCTTTCTGTGCCGGTTTGCGGGTTTCCCGTCAATATGGGCATTTGCTGGGTGCAAATATGGGAACACTCCTACAAAGCCCGTACACAAAAGAAAAACACACCCAGCCCATGGCCCAGCTCTGTGTCATCCAAAGTACGGCATCGGATCAACCGCATGGCCGTTGACATTGACCTGAAAGTGCAGGTGATTTCCGGTCGAATTGCCGGTGGAGCCAACGTAACCAATCAGCTGCCCCGCCTCCACTTGGACCCCATCCGTTATCCCCTCGGCCCGGGCGAGCATGTGTCCATAGACATTGGTCGTTTGGCCATCCACAGACACTTTGACGCAGATGCCATAACTCCAATGTGCATTGGTAGACACAACGCCAGGTGCTGCTGCATAGATCGGGGTTCCCGCCGGAGCGGGAATGTCAATGCCGGAGTGGCTCTCCTGTTCCCCGTCCATTTCGCGTGATCCAAAGGGAGATGAGATCCGTGTATGGCCTGGGACCGGCCACATGTAGGCTTCTCCATTCCAAACAATATCTCCTTCAATTTCGGATACCATCCAGTCCTGCCACTCAGCGCCAGCGACCTCTTTCACCAGCTCGGTAGGTATGTCAAGGTATTGCCCCCAGGGTTTTAGCACTCCGGCAGGATCGATTGGCTCGCCGCTTGCATCCAACACCTCCAGATGTACATTCGTTTCGCTTTCCCGATAAGGTGTACATTCTCCGCTTAACCCAACCTTCCCCAAAGGCTGCCCGAGGATAACATCCTGGCCAACACTGACCAGCACATTTTCCAAGTGAAGATAGCGAGTGGTGTTCTTGGCGTCGGCGTGCTCAATCTCCACCACATTCCCCTCTTCATCGTCATGATAGACGCGCTTGACGACCCCACCGGCACAAGCGACCACATAGCTGCCTTCCCGCACTTCAAAATCAACGCCCCAATGGGGGCTTTCAATTTCCTCACGCCGGATCTCCGTTTCGGTGTAGGTTTCCGTCACGACCTCTCCGTCCTCGTCGAGCACGGGATTTCCCTCTTCATCCAGCACCGGCCTCGTCTTTTCGACTTCGACCTCATACTCATGGATAATCACGCGATCCGGGTCATACGGCTCCGTGATCCGGGTGCTGTTGATCAGAGGGTAATACAAGTCTCCGTTCAGCGAAAGCCCCATAAGCACGGCAAACAACGATCCAAAACAGACCACAAAGAGCACGACCAAACCGAGAAGCAAAAGCAGCACTCCGCCGATCACTTTGCGCCCGGTCTTACTGCTGGCCAGCTTTAATGCGACCTGGACTGCCGGCGTCACTTTCCGCCTCCTGTTCCAAACAGCTCATCCTCATACGGCATTTTCTCGATGTGCACATAGTACCTGTCACGGCCCGCTTTTACCAGGCAGTACCCCTGGTGGGGCAGAGCGATTGCCGCCGCCTCACCCGCCGTGAGCGCCAGTTTTTCTTGTACCAGCGCCATATCGATTTTGCCGGGATGAAAGAGAAATTTGTAGGTCGAGTTATTGAGGAGCGCTGTGGTGTAGGGTGCGATGTCCGGCCGTAGACAGTCCAGCAACTGCTGGGTGGCCACACCGATCATTGCATTGTATTTCCGGGCGCGCTTAACAAAAGAGGAAATGTACTTCACCATAATCATGTTCTCAAAGAAAAGGTAAAGCTCGTCCAGGTTGAGGGCAATTGCTCGCTCCCGGCGCAGCACCTGCGTCCAGATCCAGGTCGTCAGGTTAAACAGGACGGCCTGGGTGCGGTCTTTGCTGCCCTCCAGCAGTTCCATCGCCTCAAAACAGATCATGTTCGCATTCTGGATATTTGTGTGTCCATTGAAAAGCAGGCTCAACGGACCATCATAGCACTCTCTTAAACGCAGCAGCAGCCGGCCCACAGTTTCCTTATCCATAATCTTACTGGCGGTTGTGTCATACTGATCGATATACTCATACAGATCCGAAAAAGTAGGATAGTCCGCTGCACTGAGTTTTGTGAAATCGGTGTTTTTCCCAATCCCGTGTGCGTTGTACATTTCCTGCGTCAAAATCATCAGCGCCTGTACATCCAAATCGCTGATACCGGGGAACAAAACCCGGAAGAAATCTTTTAGCCAAGAGATATGTTGGAAAAACATAGCCTGATTTTTCATTTCGTTCACCAGGATGTCTTCTTCATCTTCCCCCTCATCGTCCCGGTAGAGCCATCGCACTTCGAGGGGATTGATCAATGCGCGGTTATCCACACACTTATAAATCGTGCCGCCCAGAGCACGAAAGAGCTGTCCATATTCGTTTTCAGGGTCGAGCGTCAAGCAGGTAACACCAAACACAGAAAGGAATTCGATTATCTTCTTCATCAGGGTGGATTTCCCTTGGCCGCTGTCACCGATGATCGAAAAATTGGAATTTGTCAGGTAGGCGTTGCGCTGGCGAAGGTCAAGAAAGAAGGGGCCGCCGGTTTTGGTTTCTCCAAGCAACATGCCCCGCTCATCAAGGCGGCTGGAATAACTGAACGGATACAGTGCCGCGGCCGAAAGACTGGGCAAGTTGTTTGCCTCCGTCTGAAACCGATCGCTCCCCAAAGGATTGACCGACAGAAAAGCGTCTTTCTGTTCCCGCTGGAGCCGGTCAATGGTCACGCCGGTAGGCAGTTTCTCCTGCAAATCATCCAGCCGCAGCTTCATGTCTTGTTCAGATGCCGCGTAAAGTTCAATGTAGATTGAAGTGTAGTAGACCTGACGCCGTTCGGTGGAGATACTTTTATAGAATTCCACCAACGTGCGGCTCTCATCTGTCGCCTCAATTTGTTCTGTAAACTTCCCTGACCCAAAGCCCACTTTTTTGTTGTTGAGTTGGGCATCCACCATGCGCTTCACTTCGCTGGATAGCATAGGAGTGAGCCGCATCATAAAAGATGTGCCCCGCATGGTAGCCGCCCGCATCAGCGCACAGGGAGGGATCTCCGTGGGAAGATTGCGCACCATTACCGTTTTGCGGTACTGTTCATTGATTACCGCGCAGTTTACATGAAAATCGATGCGGTGAGGCAAAAGCCGGCGTTCCAGCTCCTTAGTCATTATCCGCGGATCTTTTTTGACACGCTTGGCCACCTTTTTATTTTGCAGGATAAGTTGCTCCAATGTGTTGATTTCCGCCGAAAGGAATTCTCTGACAAAGTAATTCCGCAGCAGGGTCGCAATCTCTTCCCTTTCCGCCGGCTGCACCGTATACCCTTTACCCACCAGCGCATTGTAAATTGTGTCGTCTTGCTGCTTTGTCATTGGTATGATGAAGTAAAACGCCCGCAGTACAGAAGTGCCGCGATCATCACTGTCGTCGATCTGTGCGATCACTTCGGACGTGATAGCATCAAAGCGAGGATCCAGCGACGCATAGTAGCTACGAATATGCTTGAGATTCTCCACTTTGTCGGTGGCAAACATCGCAAAAGGACACTCCATCAAATCAAAGAGCGCCGCGAGGTTGTCAATCTCCTCGGATATTTCCTGCGCTGACATAATGTCAGTATTCGGCGGGAAGTATCGGTAAAAATAAAAGTTTTTCCCGCCACTCTCCACATATCCATCGTGCAGGGAAAAATCGATCAAGGCAGAAATTGGTTGTGCTTTCTTCATTTTTTCCTGGTTCCTTTCTTCTTTTGCACAGGGACATGCTGTGTAAATTGCTGCGGACAGAAATGATACCGCAGCATAATCATCAAAATATCTTTGATGCTCTTGTCGTCAATGAAACGCGCCACAAACACTGCAAAAGCCAGCGGCAAAAAAATAGCGTAGATGATCTGTCCCCAAAAAACCTGACTGAAAAAAAGGCCGAGCATAATGGCCAGCTCCGGCACAGTCAGACCAACCAAAAGAAATCGGCTTTGAAGTTTTGGCGGTGCGATATAAGAAACTGTTTTTTTGGCCATGGATAACCCCCATAAAATTAGCCGGACGGCCACCTGACCGTCCGGCTGTTTTCTCACATTGCGCTTCTCACGAGTGACACGAAGCTCTGACCTGCCTGGGCTGTGCGTGAAACCATACCACCAAATCCAGAGGACGCCCCGAATTTTTGTAGCAGTTTCGCCACACTGAACATCGTGATCCAGGCCACGGCCATTGTAATCACATCCCCGCTCAGAGCCGCTGCCAGACCAATAACGAACAGCAGATGCCTGAACAAAAAAGTAAGTAATATTGCCACGGTCTGTCGGATCCATTCTCCCATTGCAGTATCTTTGCCGCGCATGATGTCGGGGACATAAAGAAACACTGTTGCTGCTTGAATGAATATTCCGCCCACAGCAAAAAGGGTGTATACAAAAAAGGCCACGGTAGCAATCAACACAATGATGGAGATCACTGCCGTGTCGAGCAAAACCCCATTGGCTTGCGCGCGAAAGGTATCATAGTCTATGCTCATCTGCCCGGTTGCCGTAACGGAAAGTTGCATTGCAATGATTGCCAAATCGGGTGCCATCAGCACAAATGCGATTGTCTTAATAAAATTTGTAAAGATCGTGGTAAACTCCACACCCTGTCCCGGGCGGTAGCCACCGAGCTCTTCACCAATATCCAAAAGCATAACAACAAATGCAGCGCCCAGAACGAGCCATGAAATACCTTTGGTAAAAGTCAACGTCTGAGATACAAATGCGCTGTCAAAAAACGCGATGCCAAGCTGTTCCAGCCAGGAGATCACAGTCATAATCAAATTCAGCAGCATACTTCTGAATCGATCTGCTATGCTTCCAAACATCGTGTCAATGGCCAAGCCCATCAGTGCGCTCATGCGGATGCCCCCACCAAGAATCCCCACCAAGCATTTTTGGTCAGCAGAATAGCAATGATGATGATACAGATGATTGCGGGCTTCAACCGTTCAACCAGGTCGTCGCCCTGCCCTCTGTGATGATCTGCCGCCGCTTTCACAATCAATACCACCGTGATGATTGCCAGGATCAAAACTGCCACGGGGATGATGAAATTGTCCAGGCCAGAATTAAGCCAGGTCACAACCGTACCTTTCATTGCTCCAAAAAAACTATCTGCATTCGACATAGAAAAAACCTCTTTTCTTAAATTTGCGGCTCATGCCGCAGTTCCTGTATATGTTCCACTGCCCGCTGGCGCGCCTGGCGCATAGCCAGCAGGTCTTCGTTGAAGTCCTTGCCGGTAGGCAGCTTGTCGATCACGCGGCCGGAAAAGCCGTTTTTGGCAAGCATTTCCCTGCATTTTTGCCGGCTCACAAGGCCGGCTTCATCATTGTCCTGGCATAAAAAAATCACCTGCAACTGCGGGTGCTGCTGCAGGTGATATTCCAGAGCGTTTGCTGCCGTTCCCCCAAGGGCAAGGTAGGCATACTCTTTGTGATCCCGGCCGCAAAGTTCCAGCATCGTCGCGGCGCTCATGGCGTCGATCGGTGCCTCAAAGACCATGAGCCTTGTGGGTTTTTCACCCACAAGGCCCATGGAAAAACCAATTGCTTTCTGGCTGCCCCTTGCTTCGCCTCGAAAACTTACGTCCGACAGTGTACCGCGATAGGTGCAGTACTTGGCTTCCCGGTCATAGTCATAGCCGACGAACACCGCATTGCCGCGGCTGCCCTGATATAAGGTCTTGTCTCGGAATTGCTGGGCAATGAGCGTGGATGAAATGCCTCTGGTCTTGTTCAGGTACGCAAAGACCCTTGCCGGATTTCCAGCTGCCCGCTCGGGCAGCTCCAATTCTTTGGGAGCCGCCCGAGGCTGATACGCTGCCTGGCGCTTTTCTCTCTTTTCCCTCCAGTACTCTCCAGATTGGTGCCCCAGCACCCGGCGCAGGTCCGCGATTGCCTCAGCCTGAGAAATGCCTTTTATCGCCATCGCAAAATCAATCACACTTCCCTTTGCGCCCTGGCTGTTCCAGAGGAACCTTTGCCGGCCAGGATGCTTGGGATCCAGGTTGATGTTTATGCTGTCATGCTCTTCCAGCGTCCATCGGTCTGCGCTGACCTGCCGGACGTGGTAGCCCAGCATCTCAGCGTATTCGGTGATCGTGATATTATCCTTGATAGACTGGGTTATGTTCGCCATTGTCCTCCTCTCCCTTTCTCTTTCGCCGTAACAAAAGAAGAAAAACGATAACTGCCAGAGCCAGCAGCAAAACGCCGACCGACGCCACCGCCAGAACTGTCGCCATGGAAATCGGGGCATAATCTGCAACGATCAAAGCCCCCGACCCGCTGGCGGCGGTGTAAACCGCCGTCGCGCTGTACAGGGGGACCTGTGTTTCTGCGGCGTAGGTGCTGACCCACCGGGCAGCATACATCTCCCCATAGAGCACCCCATGCCGCACAGCCCGGCCATCTTCATCCAGCACCCAGCCACTTGTCCACTCGGATCCTGTCAACCGATAGTTTTCGGCCGGCAGTTCGACATGCTCCAGCACCAGGGCATCCAATCCCTGCCACTGAGGCGCAGCCGTGTCATAGGCGATATACGTATCATCCAACTGGAAGATCTCATAGCTCTCGTCGCCGTAGTAACGGATCGGGAACTCCACCGCGCGCCATGCAAACGGCTCCGTCTGCTCAGTGCTCACCAACTGCCCCTGCACAGTCTGCGTGAGGCCGGTGTCGGGGTCGGTGAAAGTGATGTCCTTTGCTTCGGGCGCAGAGGGCGCATCGATCAGATAGCCATGATCCAGGGTTCCTTCAGCAGTGAGCGTGCCCGGCGTGGGGGCATAATCCACCGAGGCAAGCTGCATTTCAAGCTCGACGCCATCTCTGGTCACGGTAATGCTTTCCGGCACTGCCTGTTCTGTCAGATCATCGTAGGCTCTTTCTTCTGTTGCCGTTTCTTCGCTGAGATCTACCTCCTTTGTCGATTTGCGCAGATACAGCTGCCCATCCTCAAGCACCAGCAGCGGGGCAGCATCATCAGCGGCCGCGTCCCAGGTCTTGACCAGGGAGCCGTCTCCGTCGCCAGTCTGGGGATACTCTTTGTCGATTTCGCCAGTGCCGAAGCTGGCGTCGCCGCCCGGCTTGTCCACCTCGATCACACCCACCAGGGGCGGCTCGGCAATGTCCCAAACGGTGAGCGTACCAGGCAACCAGGTAATATCGTAGTTGCGGCTGGTCAGCCCGCTGGCGGTGATGGGGTACTCACCCGGCTCGCTCTCCAGATCGGCGGGGCACTCAATTTCAAGCTCGCCTTCCAGGTCCTCCGGCCCATCGTCGAACTTAAACCCTGTGTAGGTGACTGTGAATGGAGGATTTGCCGTATAAGCAGGGCGGCCTTTGTCGTCGGCCTTGATGGTCAGCGGCGCGGGCACGATCACCAGATAATTGGGGATGTAGGTGATGTCGTAATTTTCACTTTGCAGGGTCCCCTGCATGATGATATAGCTTCCGACCTCTTCGCCGGGCACGCGCTCCAGCTCGCCCCAGATGTCTCCGGGGTTCACCAGGTCTTCCGGCAGCGTGTAGGTCAGCTCCGGGTCCTCATCGCCATAGACTTTCCACTGCGGGTCAGCGGCGACCCCGCCAGCCGGATCCACCGGCACAACGGCCTCGTTGCTGGGCACGTCTTTATCCGGGTCGAGGGGCTTATCCGGGTCAATGCCGCTATCCGGGTCAGCCGGGTCGGGCGGGTTTGTGCCGGGGATTGTGCCCACCACAACATTACGCAGGTTGCGCCCGGCGTCGGCGTCCAGTACCAGGTAGCTGAAGGTCAACGTCACGCTGCTGCCCGCCGGCAGGCTGCCGATGGTGCAGACGCCGTTTGCCACAGTGTATCCCGTGCCCGGCACGGCCTCCAATTCACCGGCGAAATTCTGCGGCTTATCCCGCACGGCCACATTGGTCAGGTCTTCGGTACCGTCGTTGGTCACAACCACGGTATAGGTGATGGTGTCGCCCGGTTTTGCAAAAGCCAGATCCGGGGTCTTGGTCAGCTTGATGCTGCGGCCGTCTTCCGGCTGCGGCGTCGGCTCCGGCTCCTTGTCCGGGTCAACCGGCACCTCCACCGGCTCGCTGGGAACTTCCTTGTCCGGGTCGATGGGTTTCTCCGGGTCAAGCCCCTGGCCGGGGTTGCTGGGGTCTTCCGGGTTTGCGCCGGGCACCTTTGCCACGGCAATGTTCGTCAGGGTCTTGCCGGCATCGGCATCCATCGCGGTGTAGGTGTAGGTGATGGCCACGCTCTTGCCCACCGGCAGGCGGCCGATGGTAAACGTGCCATTCCCGTCGTAGGTGTAACCCTGGCCGGCAGCAGCGCTGATCTCCCCCGCTCCATCGTGGTTGTCCTCGACGGGAAGGTTTGTCAGTTCCACGGTGCCGGTATTGGTCACCACAATGGTGTAGGTTGCCGTTTCACCCACGGCCAGCACATCCTTGTCCACCCGCTTTTCCACGGCGGCGCTCGCCACCGGGTCCACCACCACCGGCTCCTCGGGTTCTTCACCGGGGTCCGGGGTAATGATGATAGGCCGCTTTGTGATTTCCAGCGTGCCGGGCCGGTAATAGATCGTGTAATTGTACGCGCCGTTTTCATTTTCCGGGCTTGTCAGCCCGCTCACGGTGACCTCGTAGCTGCCCACCGGCGATTTATCATCAGCGCCGCACGCAAAAACCGGCTCGCCTTCCAGGTCTGCGGGCGTGTCGCCGGCAGCCAGGCCGTCGTAGACCGGCTCAAAGGCCGGCAGCGGGTCGCCATAGACCTTGGTGTACTCGCCGGCGCTGATGATGAGCGGGCGGGGGCCGATGGTCAGAATACCCGGCTGATACCAGACAATGTAGTTGCTCAGCACGGGATAGTTGGCCTCCGTCAGGCCTTCATAACCGACCTCATAGACGCCGGCGTCGCTGCTGGCGTCCACTTGGGGAAGCACAAAGCGGCTCTTGGCCGGGTCGATGGTCAGGGTGTCATTGGCCACCAGGGCAGAAATGCCCAGGTCGAACTCGTCGCCGCCCTCCGCTGCGGAATATTCTTCCGCCGTCTTCGGGTCGAGCGCCGGGTCTTCCCCGTAAACAGAAGAGAAATTGCCCACAAACGCGCTGATGGGCCGCCGGTAGATCGCTCCGCTGTATTCCTCGCTGGCGATGTAGTAGTTGGCCTGGGGGTCGTTCACAAGCCGGATGGCCTCGGTGCGGGTGATGGGGTTCTCGGCCAGCTTGGCATAGCGGTCCTCCTGCACCGTGCCGTCCGCATTCAGGGTCTCGCCGGCGTTCGCGGTGGAATACACGCCCGCGTAACGGGCCTTATCCACCGTCACCTTATCGCCCGGCACGATGTTGCTGATTTTGATGTTGCTGATGGTAGCTTCGGTGGTGCCGTCGTAGGTCTTGATGTTGGCGGGGTTGGCCGGGTCATCCAGGTATTTGCCCTGCAAATACAATGGCCGGGGGGTGATTTTGATGGTTGCGCTCACATTGCCCTGGGCATCCACGCCGGACAGATCATACTTTTCCAGCACCGCCGCGCTGAAGGACGCGGTGGCGGTGTAGGTGCCCTGGTCGATGCACTCCTCCACGGGCTGGCCGTCCTTGGAGTAAACCAGCACGCTGCCGGCCATGATCTCCGCCTTTTGCGCCTCGCTGCCTGCTGTCACGGTCAGCACGGCCTTGCTGGGCTGGCCGTCGTACACCTTTTCCGGGTCGGGCGTCAGGGTCACGGCAGCGTCGATTTTTGCGTTGTTTGCATAAATTTCGCTGTAGCGGATCGCGGATTTGTCCGTTCGCTCGAAATTGTTTGCGAGGGCATAGGCTACATAGACCGTAGGCTGCATCGTTTCCGTGATACCCACAAGGTCGCTGTCTTTTTCATGGTTGCCAGTCAGTGCATAGTGCACCGCCTCATAGCTTCTTAATTGAAGAGTGGCTGTACCCGTTACACTGGAAATATCATAGACCTTTAATCCGCCAGTGGTCGCATGTGTCCGCCCAGGGGTAGGGGCTACAATGTTCAGCGTCCCCGTGCCATGGGAGAGCAAGATGCTGTTTGTAATACCATTGGACGACGGTGCCATGATCTCGGCGTTGATATAGAGCTTGGAATAAGTCGTTGCGTCGAACGTTTTTGTGAGCGTGAGATTGAAGCCTCGACAATGATAATAGTTTGTTCCGTCCCAAGTTGGTCCTTTCTGATCCGAGGACGATGTGAGCGTCGCCGTGATCTTGTCTGCGGTCGCCGCCAAGCCTTTGTAGGACACAGTATCATTGTAACTGTTTTCACCGCCGCCCCAGGAGCTCGGGCTGCCGTTGCCCCAGTTGCCGCGCGGGCCGTATTTCTCTCCGGCCCCGACCCATCCATTGGTCGTGCCGTCGAAAAGCATCAGGCAGAATTTTTCTGCTTCATCCTTCTCTGCGATGTACCAGCTGATGTCGTCCACATTGGCATCCTTGGGATCAAACGTAACAAAAGAGAGATACTCCCTGAAAAACGCCTGCCAATCTTCCTGCGGGATAAGATCGCCACTGGCCGATTTGAAAATCACATAGTCGTTTGCATCATAGCTGACCTCGATCCCATAGGGGTTGCCGCCGCGCACCACAATGTCGTTCATCGTGTTGTGCCCCGGCTCAAAGTAGGTCAGGATCGCGGTGCGCAGGCCGTTGGGGGCAATGACCTCCAGCTCCGGGAAGGTCCAGGTGGCCTGGCCGTTTCCATACACCGCCTTGCCCTGGTTCGGCAGGATGTCCAGCGTGTAGCTCACGGTAAGGTCCGCGTCCGGGCTGTTGGCTTTGCCCGTGTACAGGGATTTCCCGCTGCCGTATTCGTTTTCCGCAGCGCAGCGGAAGAAGAAATGGGTGTTGCCCACATCCATGCTGGTATCCGCGCCATCCACCAGCAGGGTGCTGGTGATCTTGCGCCATTCGCCTTCCGGGTCAGGCGTTCCGTCCTCGGTGCAGGGCACCGGCTGGCTGGTTTCGACCGCGAACTGCAATTCCGGGTGCAGCCGTTTCAGCGTAGCATATTCCAGGGTCGTTTCCCACACACCGCTCTGGGCGTTGTAGCGGCAGCTGCCAAAGGGCGTCTCGGTCACAGTGTTGTTGCCGCTGCGGTAATACCAGGTAAGGGCAGGGGTGCTGCGCTCGTCCAGTTCGGGCAGATACAGGATCTCGCTGGTATAGGAAGCCTGGTTGTTTCCGTTGTTTTTCTCTTTGTAATCGTCCGGGTACTCTTTGCCAAACAGGTCCGGCCACGTCGATGCGGGCACGGCATAGTCCAGCTTCGTGCCGTCGGCAGCCTGCGGCGAGACATAGACCGTCTGGCCCCCGGTCATGGTCAGCGACAGCTCTGGCTTGCGCACGGTGGCCGCCGCGCTGCCGGAGGCCATTTCCTTCACACGGTTGCCCTCGTAGCGGATGCGCACTTCCACGCCGTCCAGGGAGAGAGGCAGGTTTTCAAGCACAAGGCGGGTCTGGGTGCCGGTGGTCATTGCGTCGCCGGTGTCCACCTGGCCCAGATACTCCACGCTGTACTCGACGCCGCTTCCCTCCAGGTCTTTCCAGCCGCTGCCATCGTTGTACTGCCAGACAATCTTATCTTCCGGGTAAGCCTCGCTGGTCAGGATGGTAGCGGTAAAATCGCCGCTCTGGCCCACCCAGCGGGTGACCGGCTGGGGCGGCAGCGCGGTGTACTCCAGCGGGTAGATGGCCGTGGTCTCGGCGCTCAGCCAGAAATCCTGGCTGCGGCCCTCGGGCGTCACCATGCCGGATCCGTCCGGGATGGTGACCGCCAGGGTGCCCAGTTCGGTCAGCTCGCGGCCCGCCGCGTCGTACACATGCGCCTCCATCACGCCGGTGACCGGCAAATTACTGATAACGTACTTGCCGTCGCGGTTGGTGATGCAACTGTAAGTGACGCCATCGGTGCCATCGATCTCCACCCGATAGCCCTGCCAGCTGTCGGCGTCGCCCAGCAGCGCCGACAGATAGCCCACTACACGAGCCACACCGGTGGTTTTGGTATCGCCATCATACACTTCGTCGATGCCTTGGGTCTTATCCTCCCCCAGGTTCCAGCCGTCGCCTGTGGAGGCAAATACCCGTCGGTTTTCCTCCGGCAGATCCGAACTGAAAGTGATGTTGTGGCCGTCGGCGTCAAAGTGGCCGTTGAAGCCCTCGATGGGCTGCCAGTCCGCCGGCAGCTTGATGTCATTGACCAGCATGTAGCAGCCGTCCAGCGGGTAGGTGAACCACAGATCGGGGTTCGCCAGGTTTGCCAGTTCTTCCGCGCTGCGGATCTTCCGCACGATCTCGATGTTATCGTTGCCGCCCTGCTGGCTCTGACACACCTGGCACTGCTGGCGCTGAGAAATGTAAAACAGGGTATTCGCCAGGATGTAGCACTCATCGATCTTTACGATGTCCTTGTTGCCCCTGGTGTGGCCGATCTGGCTCATGGCCAGGTTGCCGTTGGTGGTCAGATAGAAATTGTTGGTGCCCACCAGGCCGTCCGCCTTCGTGTCCACGATCAGCCGGCCCGCGCCCATGCTGGTGAGGCCGTTGCTGGCATAGTTGATCCAGATGGTGCCGTAGGCGACCTGCTGATTTGTGTGGGTGGGAGTGCCCACCACCTGGTCGCCTACAATGTAGGGCACTCCATCATAGCCTGCCGAATAAGGATAATTGGTGGGCGTCCGCGCGGCGAAGCTGGTCAGCGGGTCGCCCTCGCCGCTCTTGCGGATCTCCAGCAGGCTTGTGCCGCTGTTGTCGCCGTACAGGGTGGATTTATCCCGGTAGTCGCCGCCGCACAAAATCATGCTGGCGGCACTGTAGGGGTCGGCCGCGCTGTAGTGCTCGTTGCGGCCCATCAGCCAGGCCATGTTGTAATGGCCGTTTTCCAGCGTGTTCAGCTTGTAGTAGGGCGTGACGGTGCTGTTGGGGTCGGGCACATAGTCCGGGTCGGCGGCAACGCCGCCGTAGCCATAGATCATGTCGTGGCCGATCAAAAAGCCGTAACCCTGGTCGATGTAGTCCGCCAGCACCCAGGCCGCCGCGCCGGACAGGTCCGGCTCATCGTTTGTGGCCGCGCCGATGATGACCGCATCGTAGATGTAGTCGCCCTCGGCGTTGGTCAACATAGCCTTGCTGTTTGCATTGAAAATTGTGATGGGGATTGTATCGATGGTGATATGGCCACCGTTGGGTGTTTCCCCGTTGGGTATTGCCGTCCGCAGATAAGTGGCATAAAAACTGGCTCCTGTATCCGGCACCCAGGCATTCAACACCTTGATGGCGTTCTTGTACAGGAAAGACTGGCCGCTCTGGTAGCTGGGGTCGGTGTAAGCGGGGATTTCAATGGCCGTGCCCTGCCCGCTCTGGCCCTGGTACCGCACATACACGGTGCGCCCATACCAGGCGGACAAGACTTCCATCTTTCCGTCGGTAAGGCCCGTGGGAGAATACTTGCTTCCATCCGCCCGCGCACCGCCGCTGAGTTTGGTCCACCAGGCGTTGTTCGCCGCCTCGCCGCCCTGGGCGGCGTAAGTTTCGGCAGTGATGTACTCCATGTCGCTGGCGACGCCGGTGAGCCACTGGCCGTCCTCGCTCAGCGCCACGGCGGGCGCGGCCTTCGGGGCCGGGGCGGCGAACAGCTGCACCTGGCCGCCCTGCGCGGGCAGCTGCACATACATGCTGTCCGAGATCAGTTCAACGGTCTCCGGCTCCTCATCCGGCTCCTGTTTCTCATGGGTGGGCAGCGCTTCTTCCGCCGCCTGCGCTTCTTCTTTCTGTTCCGGCGCAGCGGTGGCCTCCGGGGTTTCGGTGGGCGCGGGGGTCTCCTCCGGCGCGGCCTCCTGCGGCTCCACCGTCACAACACAGCGGTAGCTGGCGTATTCGTCCTCCTCCGTTACGGTGTGTTCGTAGGTGCTGGCGGTCTCGCCCGCAATGGGTTCCCACTCGCCCACATCCGGCGCTGTTTCATCTTCCTCCGGCTCCAGCACATAGTTATGGGTGCCATTTTCAATATGGATCTCCGGCTGAGCACTGCTCCGGCTCATCAGGCCGGGCGTTTGGGCCAGCTTTTCCAGCTCGGCGTAGTAGATCTCGATGCCGGGCCACACCGCGTCCGGGTTCTGGGCCAGCACTTCGGCCTCGGTCATGCCTTCGATGGGGAAATAGTAGTCGGTGCTCTCCCCCTCGCCATAAGGATACAGGGCCTCCGGCTCCTCCACCGGCGGGGTGTAGAGGCGCTGCCACTGGTAGCGCACGCCCTTCTCGCTGTTGGTCTCCACCGAAAAGGTCACGGTGTCGCCAACCTCGGCTTCCACCACGCCGGTCATCTCCACGATCTCGACGCTTGCCGGCTCCTCGGTGGGCGTTGGCGTCCCGGTGGGTTCCGGCTCCTCCGTGGGCACCGGCGTCTCGGTGGGTTCCGGTGTTTCGGTGGGTGTCGGCGTTTCCTCCGGCTCCGGGCTGGCGCTCGGCTCCGGCGCGGCGCTGGCCTCCGGGGTTTCGGTGGGCGCAGGGCTGGCGCTGGCCTCCGGCTCCGGGCTGGCGTTCGGCTCCTGGGTAGGTTCCGGCTCCTGGGTAGGTTCCGGCTCCTCGGTGGGTGCCGGCTCCTCGGTGGGTTCCGGCTCCTCGGTGGGCATGCTGATAGATGTCCCATTGCTCGTCGCCAAGGCTGTGGGAGCCAAAATCGTTGTCAGCAACATCGCTGCCAACAGTCCGGCTAACAGCCTCCTTGCTCGTTTCATGTTTGTTCCTCCTTTTTTGTTTTGGATATAAAAAAGCCCGCTGGAAGCGGGCGGAAAAGGGTATAAAAAAACGAGGTGCGACCGACGGTCGTACCTCGTTTTTGGCTCAGTTATGCGATTTTCAAACACAGCCGATGGACGTGTCCGCTCATCTTACGACCAAAAGTCTGTAAGGTCGTTCCCCGCATCCGGGTCCAGGTCCACGGTGGGGCTGTCATGCACGTGGCCGCCGGACGGGTTCTCCGGTTGGGGCTGCGGCGCGGGTTCCGGCTGGGGCTGGGGCTGGGGCGCGGGTTCCGGCTGGGCCGGCTGGGAGGGCTGCGCGGCAGCGCCGCCCTGGCCGCCGGCGGGGGCCGCCGCGCTGCCGGTGTTATTGGCGGGGGCCTTGGCCGCCGCCTTGCCGGTCAGCGTAACGCTGCCGGCCACCTCCCAGGCGGTCTCGGCGGTGATGGTCGCTTCGCCCACGCCCACCATCTTCACCGTGCCGGTCTCGTCCACGGTGGCAACGGTCTCGTCGCTGGACGACCAGGTGAGGGTGGCGGCGTCCACCGCCGCGCCGGTCTCATCGGCGGCGGTGACGGCCACGGTGCCGCCCTTAGTCACCTGGGTCTTTTCGGCGGTGAGGGTCAGTTCCTTCGGGCCGCTCCACACCGTCACCATCGCCTTGGCGCGGGTGCCGTCCGGCGCGAGCACCAGCAGGCTGGTGTGGCCCTCCTTCACCGGGGTCACATTGCCGGCCTCGTCCACGGTGGCAATGGCCTCATCGCCGGTCTTGAAGGTCAGCTGGCCCGCCAGTTCCGCAGGCTCCACGGCCACCACGGCCTGGGCCGCACCGTCCGCCAGGTGCAGGCTCATCTCCTCCACCGTCAGGCTCTCGGTGGCAATGTTCACCACCACCGCCCGGGTGGCGCTCATCTCGCCCACCGTGGCGGTGATGGTGGTCTCGCCCACCGCCACGCCGGTCACGGTGCCGCTTCCGTCCACGGTGGCCACCGCCTCATCGGCGCTTTCATACGTTACCGCTGGCCCTTCGGAGGGCGCTTCGCCTTCGTAGCTGAAGATCGGCGTCAGCGTGTCGCTGCCGCCCACCACCAGCTCCATCGGCTCATCGCCCTCCAGGGCGAAGCTGGTCAGCTTCGCCCCGCCGCAGGCGCAAAGGGCCAGCGCAAGGGCTGCCGCAACAGAAAGAAAAATCAGCGTTCTCTTTTTCATGGTATTCTCCTCCTTGGATTTCAAGTCCATCTTATCACATTTCTTGTACGATAAAAAGGTTTATAAAAGAAAAGCCCGCCGACACGGGCCGAAAAGGGTATAAAAAACGAGGTGCGACCGCCGGTCGCACCTCGTTTTTGGCTTGGTTATGCGGTTTTTCGGGTGCGACCGACGGTCGTACCTGTCGGTCACCGATCCATACCGAATGGAGATAGACCACTCCACCGCTCTTGCTGCGCTTCCAGCGCAATGACCTGCTCCAGTGTGGGGAGCAAGAGCTTTTCCAGCCGCAATTCCATATCCTGCATATACACCGCCTTGCGCACCGAAGAGCACACTGGGATCTTCTCCGCCGATTCCGGGATTCGCTCCATGAACGTGCGGATTTGGGGCATGCACTGTTGCACAAGAGGAACGTTGCGCTTGACCGCAGCACGAAAATCGGGATTTTGCAAGCTCACTTTCAGCAGGTTTCGGAATGTAATGTTTTTGCCGCCACTCGAATAGATCGTTGTGCCATTCAAAGCACTTGCCTCTGCGGTTTGACGGCTCTGGAGCCGTTTTTTTAAGGTTTCCTCCGTCGCTTTGTTGGAAAAAGCCGCACCGTTATCATACACTGGCGCCAATCGATAACCCTCCGCCGTCCGCAAGAAGCCCCAGTTGCCGTTGTTTCGGTCATTGTTATTGATGAAGCCGTCGATGATTGCACAATCCCAAAACCGTTCTGTCACCCCAGGCACACGATTTACCGTCGGATTGTATTGCAGGTGTATCAGGATTTCTGGTAGCTCCACAAAATGCTCACTTCCTGTGGACGGGAGGTCTTCTTCCAGAATTCTCTCCAACTGTTGGTCGTAGACGTTCTTGAAACCGCGAAACTCAACCAGTTGTCCGGGAGTATCGCAAAAGTCCTTGCAGGCAACAACAAGTTTTCCGTTGCGCAGACCTAAAGCCGTGTCGTGCACCGGATACCCCAAAATTGCATAAACATGGCTGCCAATGTATTCTGAGAGCGGAGCTGTTGAATAGGATACCAAATCACCCTCCAGCCCCGCTGTGCTTTTGGGGTATTTTACAAGCCAACGTTCCCCTTGGATCAAGATGCCCTCTTTTTGTCCGGCCATACCATAGTAGGTGCTGTTCCTGTCGCTCAGAGGGCACTCGTCCAATCGTAAAATCTCCATCACATCACCTCAATATATTTTGCACTGATCAAATCCCACTGTTTTTGTGTCATCTCACCGCGTCTTACGGCTTCCTTGATACCCACGTCCAATGCATCAGCACATCCTTCGTAGGCATAATCGCCGGCTTCGTCCAACGCCTCCAGCTCTCGCACAAGCTCCTGTACAAATTTAGGCAGAGGGAAGGAAATTTCGATGTCGTCCCTAATCCAATGATGTTTCACACCGCCCACCTCCAACAAGGCTTCCTGTTTGCCAACACATCCCAGAAACCCATTATTGTTTATTGTACCATTTCATGCCATAAAGAGCAAACCGGCTTCGCACACCTCTGTTTCGAACCTGTGACCGCTGAAACAGGACGCCAAAAACGAGGTACGACCGTCGGTCGCACCTCGTTTTTGGCTTGGTTATGCGGTTTTTCGGGTGCGACCGACGGTCGTACCTGTTACGGTTCCAGCCCAAGCTGATATGGGTAAAGCTGCTGGTGTAGCTCTTGCAGCCATCTTGGCGCGTGATTACCAACAGGATACAGCTGCCCGTTTCTATATTCTGCAACGAGAATAAATCCGTTGTCGTTGTCGAAAAACTTTGCTTCATCGCAGTATGGCAAAATCTTTCCAACGTCCTGGAAACGATGCGCAAACCGGCCACGCACATCCTTTTCCGGGATATTGTGTCCACCATGGGCGACACGATTTTCTATGCGGGACAGGCTCTCTTCCAACGTATCCAGTCCGACATAGTATAAGCGGATATAATATCCAGCCTCTTTCGCCCGACTGCACAGCCGTTTGGGATAACCGCCAGACAAGGTAGTTTCCTGTGTGAAGTTGACGCCCTCATCCAATGCTGCCTCAATTTGCGACACAGCCAGTTTTCCGCCTTCGTATTCATCCCCATTGCAAAGCACAGTACACCGATCAGGGTCAACGACAATTCCCAGGTCCGTCCGTTCCGTGCGAAGCATACCTGTGAGGCTTGATTTTCCTGTGCCATTCACGCCCCCGATGATCGTATAGACTTTCATTTGCGTCCTCCCCTTCTCTTGTTGTTACGGCTCCAAAGGCGGCTGCTGGAAGTATGCGATCAGCTGCCGGTAATTATCCTGTGCCGACAAGCAGGCGTCCACCAGATACCCTGGCTCCTGGGGATATTCCCGCAGGCCGCGATAGTAGAACAGCTTGTGGTCGCTGTCGATCACAAAAGGCACCAGCCCATGAGCCAGGCACTCCTTGAACATGATCAAACGGCCGACCCGGCCATTGCCGTCCTGGAAGGGGTGGATCTTCTCAAAATGATAGTGAAAGTCAATCACGTCCCGCTCCTTCACAGAAGTTTTAGTCTGATATGCCCGCAGCAGCTCCTGCATTTGGGCAGACACTTCCTTTGGAGCCGCAGTATACACCGTTTCCCCGATCATATTGGGCAGGGCCTTGTAGTCACCGACCCGAAACCGGGGGTCGCGCTCATCTGACGTCCCCCTTTTCAGCAAGCGGTGCAGTTCCTTGACGATCGCTTCGGATAGGGGCTGCCCGGCGACTTCCAGCATATAGTCGAACGCCTGGAAATGGTTGATCGTTTCAATTACATCGTCCGTGCGGATGGGGGTGTCCCCATCGGGCAGAAACGTGTTTGTTTCATAGATGAAGCGCGTCTGCTCGTGGGTGAGCCTGCTGCCTTCAATGCGATTGGAGTTGTATGCGAACAGGATCTGTGTCTGGTGATACAGCCCTCCCTTGCGGTGGGCGTTTTTTTCTTCCAAAAGCTGTGCCAACAGGTTCATACACACGCGCCCCCCTTTTAGATTATTGTATCCCATGCCTGGTGGGCGGTCAAGGAAAAACAAACCCTATTATTGTCAGCAAAATTGTCAGCAAAAATGTGATAAAAGCCGCGCTGGCGATTATCCCTATCACCGTTTGGGTAAATACGCCTCTTCTTTCTCCACAATCGCTCAGGTAAGAAAGAAAGCACACAAAAAGCCATAGCCCAAATACACCTGCGAAAAGCATCAAAATTATAATGCTTAGTGCCATAAGCACTTCATTTGCAACTATACTCATTTTACGGCTCCTCCATAGGCTCGGTCGGTACGCAGTCCATTACAGCGTATAATTCTTTGTTCTCGTTGAAGAGGAACTGCTGCGGGTTATGAAACATTCGGCCGAAGCGCGCCAGCTGCTCGTCGGTGAGGCCGGTCAGCTGGTCGTCTGAAAATCCGCACACAAAGAAAGTACCGGCGATCGGCTGGCCCATTTCCGGCACATACCGATTCAGCGGCAAGCCCTCCAGCAGCCCCTCGTCGTTGCACACGAGCGCGACCCGCTCCTCCCACGGATATACCACTTCGATCATGCCCTCTACGATGTCCTGCATGGACTTGAGCGACCCGTCTATTTTGACCCTCTCGGCATATTCCCCAGGCCGGACAATCAGTACCTGCATTTCCTTTTTTTGTTCTGCTTCAGCCACCTTATCCAGATACTCGTCAAGAGCATCGCCTGTGTAAGTATACACACTCTCCATCTCGCCCAATTCCACCAAAAGCTCATTGCGAGCATCGAGTAGGGTATATTTTACATTATCCAGCCGCCCTCCGTCCACCGCTTTATCATCCAAGTCATAAATGGTGTAGTCGTAGCCGCCATCACAAGCCTGAATATAGATTGTTTTTCCACTTTCAAGCAGTCTATAAGCGGCCCGCTTTTGGAGTTGTTCCTCCGCACATTTGCGAGCACAGAACAACGTCGCTTCGGCATCTTTCAGGCTGTCGTGCGCATGGTATTGATAGTTATAATGGGCCGCACAGGCAGTCAACTTCTGCCATTTCCAGTCCTGGTGTTTTGTGTCCCATTCGCCGTGGATTTCTGCGTAGTCCATCATCACATCAGCCAGCTTCACTTCTTCCGGGGGACAAACACCAAAGTGTGCCAGAAAGGGCAAATCAGATCCCTCCTGGTTGTATCCGACGATTACTTCTGCCTTAGCCAGGAGCAAGTTGATATACTCTGTCTCTTCGGCAAAAATCGGACTATCGGCCACATCGTCCGGCGAGATCCCATTCACAGCCTGGGCCTCCGGCCAAGCCGTGTTGTGCTCCGGCTTAAAACTATCGTAGAACAGCGTTTCCCCCGTTCCATCAATGATCGCCAAAGACAGCACCTCGTCCGCTGGTGCATAAAATCCTGTTGTCTCGATGTCCAAAACCATTACTTTTTCGGGTTCTTTCTCAAGATACCCCATCAATTCTGCACAAGTAATTCGCTCCATTGTTTTCCCCTTTTTTACAGAGGCACGACCAGCGGCCATGCCTGGTTTTTGGCTTTGTTATGCGGTTTTTGGGGTACGACCGACGGTCGTATCTGCGCTCACGGCTCCAGCCCGGGCACACAGGCGTCAAGCCTCACTTTTAGTCATAGTTGCCAGAGCGGGGAACCAGTGCTCCACATTCGGCACATGATAAATAGTCGGAATCGTATGGGATGAGGTGATCCCAGCAGCTGTGGGCGTCGGCCTTTTCTATCTCAAGAAACAACCAGTCCTGGTAATCTTCGGTAGCTCGGATTGCTTCACGGATTTCTGCTGGCTGCTGGTCAAGCCATTCCGATCCATTTCCTGCATCGCATGCCTTTTTCCATTCTTGAAGTTTCTTTTTCAAATTCCATGCTCCTCTCTTTTCCCATTAAGCGCACCGAGGGGCCACATACCATCGTGCCTGTTTTGGGCTTCGTTGTGCGGTTTTTACGGGAGACCATTGATCGCACCATTCCAAAATTCCAGCTGTGCGGCAGCCTTCTTGACTCTCTCGTACTGATGTGCCGCATCGTTCGCAAAAACCTCAATGCAGTCCGTCAACTCGATTTCATAGTCAATGTCGCGGCTAAAGAACTCATCGCAGATACCCGTCAAGGGTGTTTTCGTTGCAAAGAGTGCGGTTATTTGTCCTTTGCTCAATTCCACCTTTCCCATCAGCGACAGTGCTGCTTCGCGGACCGTATACTCATACGCATGCTCCAGGATTTCTTCTGGCGGCAGGCTTACAAGCCACTTTCGATAACCGCCTTGTTCCGCCGACATTTTTGCGAACAGCACCTGCATCATTTCCGCCTGTTCCACCGCCTATCCCTCCTCACTCCGGCAAAACGAGTTCGGCAACAATCAACAGTCTCTCTTCGTTTTTATCTGTACAGGTGGAGAGGGTGAGCAACTTTTGACCACCCACTGCCTCCAAGGCCCGATTTTCAATCACATTGCGCTCATTGGCAAGGCGCACCAGTTCCTGCTGCTGCGCCCAGCCGGGTGATGCCAGGATACACACTCCGTCCTGCTCCGCACTGACGACGCCCGCGCTTTTGATTTCAAACGTGTATTGCCGCTCCGCAACAGAAAGAAAAATCTGTGTGTTCGCAGCCGCAAATTCAGCGTCCAGGAAAGCATTGAGCTGGCCGAAGCCAAGGTTGGGATCCTGGCCGGGGGCCGTGAAGGTGTGCCCGTAGATGATCGTGTTTGTGCTCAGAGCATCGCCAGACAGGTTGCATTCATAATCGGCAAAAAAGCAACCGTCGTGGCTTGGCTCGCCCAATTCGTTCCGGCGCAGGTAATATTCATTGTCCTCCGCCTGCTGTACCGGGCCATCGATATTGGTACCCGGCACGGTCAGCCATGCAACGGTATCCGGGTTTTCTGCCTGGGCTTCTGCCAAACGCGGATCTGCGGGTGCTTGCAGCTGCTCCGCTGCCTCATTCGATACACTGACAGGTTCTTCTGGTTGCACAGCTACATCAGCACAGCCAACAAGCAGAAGAAAAGCGAGGGCTATGATCACGATCCGTTTCATTGTCTCTTGCCGCCTTTCTTATCCGCGCTCAGTACATAATGCCCGAGCAGCGAAGTTTTGATTTTATTTTCGAGTTCCGGGTCTTCCACTACGATCAGGTGAAGATACCGCTCTCCCCTTTTGATCGACGGCAGAGATACAAACAGCCCTTCTTTACCCTCGATCACTTTTGCCTCCCGGATGGTCAACAGCTTTTTGCCATTACTATGTGTCAGCTGCACATCGGCAGTGGCCCGCAGCGTTCCCGCTGCGGGTCCGGCCAGTTTAAAGTTTTTGATGGTAACTCTCATCGCTGTTGCGCCTCCCACAGAGCCAACGCCTCCAAAATGCGTTGCTCCACTTCTTTCTTTGTTGCGTCTGGCGGAAAAAACTTGGCGAAAGGTGCAAAATCCAGTTTTTTGATGGTGGCCGGCCGGATGTTCTGCTTCGCTTTGCGCCGCATGGCTACCGCCTCCTCTTCTGTGATCGTACCGCCATTCTCCAACTTCTGCGCCACCTTCGCCTGCTGTTTTTCCGGCAGGTAGGACAACTGTGCGCCGGCCCTCACCGACACTTGCCCAGCGTCCACTTTTTCCAGCAGCCCTGCATCCAGTTGGGCCAGCCGGTTGTACCGCTGCACAGTGCGGACGTCCACGCCGGTCTCTTTCGCAACGCCGACCGTGCTTTGCCCGTTGGGCAGACCCTTTTCTGCCAGCAGTTTCGCCACCGCTGCATACCCTCTGGCCCGCTCGCTGGGCGGCAAATCGTGTCCATCCTCCAGATTGGTGACATGGAAGATGTACTCCGCCGAGGCGTCATCCAGCTGTTGATAGACCATCGCCGGAATGGTCTCTTTGCCTGCCATGCGGCTGGCCTCCGTGCGGCAATGCCCAGCCAGGATCTCGTATCGGCCATCCGGCTTGGTGCGCAGCACGATGGGCTGAAGGACGCCTTTCAGCCGGATGCTGTCCGCCAGCGATTGCATTTTTTCCTTGTTGACGCTGTAAAACCTGGGCTGCAGGGGGCAAGCGTCCAGCAGATCCAGCGCGACGATCTGGTATTGCGCCTGGCCGCCCGCACCGCTCAACAAAGAAAGAACCGTGGACTGCGCCTGGAAGCCTGTTCCGGCGGTCCGGGCGCTTTTGCTGAAATTGAAGTTTTTTCCTGCCATTTCACTTGCCCTCCCGGTCCATCACTTCACCGGCCAGCTCCACATAGCGCTGCCCAACCCTGCTCTTTGCCATGGCAACACAGCTATGCCCCTGGGCGGTGCTGTCTGCCGCCTCCACAAGCCGGGGGATCACAGTGTTGTAGACCACGCCGGGATAGTCCATGTGCAGCGCCTGCTCGACAGCCTTGCTCTGGTTGGTGGCGTCCGCCATGGTGAGCAGTATGCCATTGACGCGGAGGGCGTTGCCGGTAATGCCAGCAATGTTCTGGACGATCGCAAGGAGGTTTTCGAGGCCGTCCAGCGCAGCCTTTTGGGCCTGCACCGGAATGATCACATCCGTGCTGATTACCAGGGCATTGGTGAGGATCAGGCCCAGATACGGCGGGCAATCCAGCAGCACATAATCGTACTCCTCGATGGGCAGCTGCCGAAGCAGACGCTGCAAAACCTGCTCCCGGTACATCACTGTGACCAGATAGACGTCGGCTTCGGCCAGCGAAAGGTCCGCCGCGATGTAGTCCATGCCCTCGGCATGGTGGCAGATCGCCTTACCTGCGGTATCCGCATCGACCGGCTGGCCGGCGGCCGCTTGGCGAAGCAGGCTGCTCATCGTGATCGAGCCGCCCTCCCAGCCCAGGAAGCGCGACAGGTGTGCCTGACTGTCCAGGTCGATGCACAGCACTTTCCGGCCTTTTTTTACCAGGGCCGCTGCGAGATTGATGACCGTGGTGCTCTTGCCGACGCCGCCTTTCTGATTGGCGACGGCGATGATGGTGTTTTTCTTGTTCATGGTGTTGATCCTCACTTTCCTTTTCTTGTTAAATGCAACGAGGTACGACCGACGGTCGTACCTATGCAGGCAACCACTGGTTCAGCTGGTTCATGGTCTCCACCGCATGCCCCAGCAGTGCCAGCCGGGTGTCCGGGTAGATAAGCGCGGCCAGCCCGATCAGAGCCAGGCCGGCCAGCGCGACAGATGCAGCAAAGCGGATCGCCATGATGGAAGCCCGCCCAGCCAACCGCAGTGTGTTGGTTACCACGTTTTTTCGCTCGACCACAATGGTGTTGGGGTCTGAAACGCCATACTGATCACGGAGTATCTGCTGCTGCTTCTGCTGTTCCCACGCTGCTCGCAGCTGCTTGCCTTTTGTTCTCATTTTATGGCTCCATTCCCGCAAACGCCTTCTCGCGCATTGCGTCAATCTGGTTTTCAAAAGCGATCGCCTTGGCAAGGGGCTCTTCGCTGATGTCAAAGCGGCCCATCTGAACACGCAGCTCCAATTTCCCGCCCGCGATGCCGATGGCCTCCCATGCCAGCAGGTAGTCCCTGGCCGGGAGCGTCGCCAGGCTCCAGAAGGGATTTTCCCTGCATGCGCTGTCCCAGGAAAAGACATTGTTGGCGATCTCGCAAAGCAGCTGTTTGTTCTCAGGTGCGGTTTTTTGAACTTCCTTGCGGATGGTCCGAAAATCTATGCCGTCCGATGAGACTGCTTTTTGTGCTGCGCTAAACAAATCAGGGTCTGACGACAAAATGTAAAATGCTGCCACGTATTGATGATCCACATTGCCTTCGCGCAGTGCCACAAGTTGTTTGAAGCGTTCCACGTTTGTCATGATATGATCCTCTCTTTCTTTTTCTTGTTAAATGCAACGAGGTACGACCGACGGTCGTACCTCGTTTTTGGCTTGTTCATGCGCTTTTTCAGGTGCGACCGTCGGTCGTACCTTTGTCATTTACGCCGGTGAAACAGATTGAACGTAAACCCTTTTTTCTTTTGTTGCGGTTCTGCCTTTTTGCAGGCGATGAGTTTTGCATAGAACTCATCGTTACCGCAATAAGAGAAATAGTCGGGTGCATAAGGCGCGAAATATGTATTGGGTGCGCTTTCCCCCATTTGGTTGCGAACGTCTGGCTCGTCTGCTTTCGGAACAAAAGAAAAAATGTAGTGCAGGCTTCCATCATCGTCCTCAAACACTCGGGAGAGCTGATTGCTCTCCCATGGTTTGACACCAGCCACCAGCACCCTGATGTCTTTCTCCCAAAAGGATACGGTATCAATGATCTGTGCGTAATCTCCATAGTCGCAAATCAGATAGTCATACTCCATCCGCGCCTGCATCAGCAATTTACCTGTAGCCAAGAAATGACAGCCTTGGATCGTGTACTCATGGGGGCCAAGCTGCTCGCAATGCTCATAGACCGTCAGGTACTGCCGCATTTGATCGGTCCGCTGCACATCGACATACGCACAGCGAAAATTCTGAGCAGTCAAGTAATGCAGCAGCTGCATTGCCTGGGTGGTGGTACCGATACGCGGCCCGCCTCCCGCCACGGCAATCGTTACAGCCCGTGTTGTCGGCCGAGCAGGCTTGCGGATCTGCATTGATTTTCCTGTGGCCGCATCTACCTGGGAAGGCGGAACAACAGCGTCAGGCACCGCCTGCTCGATTGCCTGTGTTTCTTTTTGTGGTTCCGGCATTTCGGCAGGCACCGGCATTTCTTTTTCCGCCGTATGAAGAAGATTGCTGATCCTCATTTGTAATTTGACGCCGGTTTGCAAAAAGATGTCTTTTTGTGCCAGACCCACTGAAGTTAAATCGCGGATCAGCCGGCTCTCCGGCAGATACCCGTCCGCCAGCACCATGATATGCAGCTGCGTGGTGTGCAGCAGGCGATCCACAAGAGATACAGCTTCATCAGCGTTGGCGGCCTTGATGGCAGCCACATCGATCAGCACATCCGTAAACTCCTGGTCCGCCTCTAAAGCGCGGCAGATCGCTGTTGCTCCTTTAGGCTCCAGCCGGCGAATATCATACCCGCCACGGAAGTTCAGTTTTTTGATTTGTTCATACAGTTGCTCACCTGCAACCACTCCGATGACCATTTTATTCCTCCTTACACAGAAGAGGGCCGCAGCGTTCACTGCGGCCCTCTTGGTTTTATATTGCCATGTGCATTTTGATGTAGTCTTCGATCTTTTGCGCTTCCTGCTGGATATGGTTTGCTTCCGGCAAGTCCATAAGGCCAGCGTGAATGTAGTGTTTCCGCGTCGTTCGGATGTCAGCATGTCCGATCATCTTTATCAGGGTCTCCTCCTCAACTCCTGCGTAGGCACTGAATGTCGCAAAACTGTGTCGAGCAGAGTAGGGGGTGATATGGGGGATGTTCCGCTTATCATTCAGCTGATCCGGCCGGTTGATGCCAAGTTCGAGGGTCATGGGGTAAAACTCCCTCGCCCGCCAATTTGCAAAGTTTTTCTTGCCTCCCTTTGCCCCGCGCACCAAGTATCCCTGTTTTTGATGTGCTACAACAGGGCAGGACAGATACCATTGCGAGATAAACGGCTGCACAAGCGGCAAAATCGGCACAATGCGATCTTGCCCAGCAACCGTTTTTGATCCGCTACAAAGAAAAGGGATCCGAGGGTCCATGTCTTCACAGCGAATGGAAAAAAGTTCTTCCGGCCGATAGCCGGTGGTGATCAAAACCAAAACGATTTGCGCCGTCTGTGCATACTTCCCGCCTTTTGCGCACTGGTAAAGCAACGGGATATGGTTGATTTCAAACGGTAATGTCTCCCGCGCTTCCCGCCCCTCCAGAACCAGCTCGGAGGCATAGTTCTGGGTGATGAGACCTTCGACGATCGCTTGCTTGCTCAGCTGGCTGATGAGCTGCTGCACCTTTTGCTGGGTCGAGAGAGACAGCCCCGAACAGGCCATTTCATCCAGGCACCTCTGGTAATCATCGTATTGGATCATTTGAATGGGAAGCTCTGCCAGACGTTCGATTTTGTTCCACGCCAAGTCGTATCCCCGTTTCCCTTTCGGGCCAAGGCTGCGGTAATGCTTTCTTTTTTTCCATCTGTTGTGTACTTCATTCAATGTGCAGCGGGCAGGGTCTTTGCGCTGATCCCATCCGCAGATGGAACAAAACAAACCATCACTCACGATTTTCTTGCAATTCATGCAAACCATAACGGACAACTCCTTTCAAATTTCAGAATATCGCTCGTTGTCCGCATATTATATCTCTTAATTTTGACGCCTGTTTCTCGGTTGACGTTTCCCTCCGTCTGGTCGTGGTTAGGCGGGTTGCTGTGCGGGGCTGTGCCCCTTACGAAGCCGCCGCTCTCCACACGGGGGTAAAGCAGCGGCGTCACAGGTATCCTGGCCGCAGGCATGAGTGGATACATAACAACAAAAAAGCCCTGGCGAACTTCATTTAAGAAGTCCGCCAGAGCTTATTTCTCTGGTGGGCGGTGAGGAACTCGAATCCCCGACCCTCTGCACGTCAAGCAGATGCTCTACCAGCTGAGCTAACCGCCCATGTCATGTGACAGCTTTGTTATTATAGCAGACAGTCACGGATTTTGCAAGCCTTTTTTTTGAAAAAGCTTTTGTTTCTTTGCCGGATAAGGGCCGAAAGCACAAGCAAAACCGCGGATTTTGTTCATTTGGCCGAACATTTAAAATTTATTTGTATATTCTTGACAAAGGGCGGGCCGTGCCGTACTATAAATAGCGTGCTTTTTACTGTGCATTATAGAAGTAATAGATAAGGCCGCGCCCCCGAACGCGGCCATTGGGAAGAAAGGAAGGGGTACGCAAATGGAACGTACAGATCTGCGCAACATTGCCATCATCGCCCACGTCGACCACGGCAAGACCACCCTCGTGGACCAGATGCTCAAGCAAAGCGGCGCGTTCCGGGAAAATCAGCAGGTGGCCGAGCGCGTGATGGACTCCGGCGACATCGAGCGGGAGCGCGGCATCACCATTCTGGCCAAGAACTGCTCCACCGTTTATAACGGCGTGAAGATCAACATCGTGGACACTCCGGGCCACGCCGACTTCGGCGGCGAGGTGGAGCGCGTTCTGAAGATGGTCAACGGCGTGCTGCTGCTGGTGGACGCCGCCGAGGGCTGCATGCCCCAGACCCGCTTCGTGCTGCAGAAGGCTCTGCAGCAGAACCTGAGCCTGGTCATCGCGGTGAACAAGATCGACCGGCCGGACGCCCGCATCAAGGAAGTCATCGACGAGGTGCTGCTGCTCCTGATGGACCTGGGCGCCACCGACGAACAGCTGGACAGCCCCATGGTGTTCTGCTCCGGCCGCGCCGGCACCGCCAGCTACTCGCCCGACGTGCCGGGCACCGACCTCAAGCCCCTGTTCGACACCATCCTGCAGTACGTCAAGTGCCCGGAAGGCGACCCCGAGGCCCCCTTCCAGATGCTGTGCTCCAGCGTGGACTACAACGACTTTGTGGGCCGCATCGGCATCGGCCGCATCCAGAACGGCGTGGCCAAGGTGGGCCAGGACGTGCAGGTGTGCGACTGGCACAACCCCGACGTGGCCCTGCGCGGGCGCATCACCAAGCTGTATGACTTCAAGGCCAACGGCCGCGAGCCCATCGAGGAGGCCAGGGCCGGCGACATCGTCGCTTTCAGCGGTCTGGCCGACGTGACCATCGGCAACACCCTGTGCGACCCTGCCAACGTGGAACCGCTGCCCTTCGTGAAGATCAACGACCCCACCGTGGAGATGACCTTCTCCGTCAACGACAGCCCCTTCGCCGGCCGCGAGGGCAAGTACGTCACCAGCCGCCAGATCCGCGACCGCCTGCAGCGCGAGCTTCTGAAGGACGTGGCCCTGCGGGTGGAGGATTCCGCCACCAGCGACTCCTTCCGTGTGATGGGCCGCGGCGAGATGCACCTGTCCATCCTCATCGAGACCATGCGCCGCGAAGGCTACGAGCTGCAGGTCAGTCCCCCGAAGGTGCTGACCCACGTGGAGAACGGCAAGACCATGGAGCCCATGGAGCGGGTGGTCGTGGACGTGCCCACCGACTACCAGGGTGCGGTGATGACCGCCCTGGGCTCCCGCAAGGCCATCCTGCAGCAGATGGAGCCCATCGGCAGCCGTGTGCGGCTTGAGTTCCGCATGCCCAGCCGCGGCCTGTTCGGCTACCGCAGCCAGTTCCTCACCGACACCCACGGCGAGGGCATCCTGAACACCATCTTCGACGGCTACGAGGAGTGGCAGGGCGACATCACCTGCCGCAGCACCGGCAGCCTCATCAGCTTCGAGACCGGCGACGCGGTGACCTACGGCCTGTTCAACGCCCAGGGCCGCGGCACCCTGATCGTGACCCCCGGCGAGAAGGTCTACGGCGGCATGGTGGTGGGCTACACCCCCACCGGCGAGGACATCACCGTGAACGTGTGCAAGACCAAGCACCTGACCAACACCCGCGCCTCCGGCTCGGACGACGCGCTGCGGCTGGTGCCGGTGAGCAAGTTCAGCCTGGAGGGCTGCCTGGAGTTCCTGGCCCCCGACGAACTGCTGGAGGTCACCCCCAAGAGCCTGCGCATCCGCAAGCGCATCCTCAGCCACGACCTGCGCATGAAGGAACTGAAGGGCAAGAAAAACTGACCTTTCCCGTTTCTCACAAACAAAAAAGGGAGCGCCCCCGCGAAGGGTTAAGCCCCATAGGTATACAATGTGAACCTATGGGGCTTAACCCGTGTATGGGGAATAAGCAGCTATGCAGGGAGGGATATTCCCTTTGCATAGTTGCTTATTTTTTGCCCCCAGGCAAAATAAAACTCATGCCATGTTCTTTCCCTGCGTCACTCCGCCACTGCCGCGGCTTCATCCTGCCGCTCCCTCGCGGTCTCCAGGTCGTCGAAATCCCCCAGGGCCCGCAGATCCACATGGGAGGCGTCCACCCCCGCCCCCGGCTGCGGCCCCTGCTGGGCCAGGGTGATGGGATAGTCCCCCTCCAGTTGTCCCCGAATGCTCTCGGAGCGCAGGCGGCACACCTCCAGCAGGGTGTCCACCGCCAGCAGATGGTCCTCATAGGAGCAGAAGGCGGTTGGGTCGGCCTGGACATAGGGGGCGATCATGGCCTGGGTCTGCCGGATGACCGCCTCATACCGGCCGCTCTCGAAATACTCTGTGAGCAACTGGTCGAAATAGGCGTGATACCGAGCAAAATAGTCGTTGTTTTTCATCAGATTGTGATAGAGGGGCCGTTTCAGCATGGTCTCCCCCCGGGCGGGGGTGTTGATGGGCCAGTTGATCAGCACGTCGGGATCCCGGATGGGATCGGTCATGCCCAAGGCGTAGGTGCCAAAGGCCAGGTTGTAGTCCCAGGGCAGGATGGAGATCACCCCGTCCTCCTCATAGAGGAAGTAGTTGTGGCCGGTGTGGCCCAGGTAGCTGTCCCAGTTCATGACGAACACCTGGACGGTAAAATACCGCAGCACCTCGTCCACGTTGATTGCCGTCTCCAGATCTTCCCCGGTGGACAGCACCCGCAGGGCCTGGATCAGCCGCTCCCGGTCCGCCCCGTCGGTGTCGAACCTGGCGTTGTCGAAAATATTGGGGTAGAGGGTGGGATCGTCCCCTGTGTATCGCAGGGCCACGTCGGCGTTCTCCGCATTCAGGGAGCGGTAGTCCGGCTTGTAGAGCGCTCCGTGATCCGGGCCGAAGTTCCGCCGGGCAAAGGCCTCCTCCGGCTCCTCGATGGCCAGAAACAGCCCCCAGGGGGCACCGTTCACCGTCACCCAGGCATAGCTGCACAGAGGGGCCGGCACCTCCATGTAGGCCATCATGTGGTAGACCATCCAGGTTTTGAGGTAGCTGTTGTCCTGGAAGGAGGCGTCCAGGGAGAGTTTGTCCAGGCCGTGGTAATTCCCGCCGTCCAAATAGTGGTCGAATTCCAGCTTCAGGCTGTACCGGCTGAGGCCGTACTCCTCCGTCAGCCGGAGGGAGTTGTTCCCCTTGGCCCGCAGGCCCACCTGATAGAATCCCTCCCCGTCGATGACCGCGGTGCAGGGGATATATTCCTCCGCCGGGGCGTTTTCGAGGAAGGCTGCCCAGTCCTCCACCCGCAGGTCTACGGTGTGGACCCGGCTGTTGTCAAAGAGGCGGGAGGCGTACTCCGGCGCGGCGCTGGCGGGCCGGAGGCCCAGGGCCTCCCCGAAGCAGAGTAGGCCGGTGAGAACCAGAGCCAATAAGATGGCCCCGCCGCAGATGCGGTCGATATGCCGGTGGCGGATCACGGCCTCACCCCATGTAGTCCCCGTTGTAGGAGACCAGCACCACGTTCCCAACGCCCTCCATGGTTCCCAGCTCATTGACGAACTCCGTGTCGGCATCCCGCAGGCGCACCTCGTAGTTCAGCTCGATCTGACCCGGGGTCACGCTCTTGCTCTTCAGGTTCAGCCGCCGGACTCGGGCCTCCACCAGGGCCCGCACCTGTCCCTCCACATCCTGGTCGGCGCAGTGGATCACCAGGATGTAGGGGGACTCCCCGTTCTTCTGCCGGGAGAACACCAACAGCACCACCCCCACAAAGAGGCTGCCCACCACCGCCAGGGGGATGAGCCCCGCCGCCAGCACGATGCCCGCCGCGATGGCCCAGAATAAAAAAGCGATGTCCATGGGCTCCTTGATGGCGGTGCGGAAGCGGACGATGGACAGGGCGCCCACCATGCCCAGGGAGAGGACGATGTTGCTGGTCACCGCCAGGATCAGCAGGGTGGTGATGAGGGTGAGGGCGATGAGAGTCACCCCGAAGCTGGGGGCGTACATGACGCCGGCGTAGCATTTCTTGTAGACCAGGAAGATGAACAGGCCCAGGCAGAAGGCCAGCGCCAGGGCGATGGCGGCGTCCGGCAGGGAGACCGCATCCAGCCGCTCCAGAAAGCTGGATTTGAAGATGTCCTGAAAGGTGAACGTGGGCATGGCAACCACTCCTCTTTTCTTCGTTCTCAGTCAAACCGCCGGCACAGGGCGTATTTGGAACAGGCCCCCGCCCGGCGGTCCGGCGTCTGGACGGCCAGCCGCACCAGGTCGGGGAGAAAGGCGTCGTACTTGACCTCCAGCACCGTCACCCCCTCCAGGGGCTTGAGGGGAAAGGCTCCTGTGGACAGGAAGCCGGCGCTGTCCCCGCAGGTGCGCAGGTTCCGATCCAGGGTCACCCGGACATTTCCGGGGGCATACAGGAATGCCTCCCGGTCATAGCACACCACCGTCCTGGGGCGCAGCAGTACCCCCCGGAGCTTGTGGTACAGCTCCGACAGCAGCGGCTCCCCCCGCTCCAGAAGGAAGGCGTCCTCCCCGGAGAGCAACCGCTCCGCCTCCTCCAAGGTCAGGCGGGCGGAGCGCTTGCCGCACAGGCCGTTGATCTTCCACTTCTTCTCCAGCTTGAGAAAGTCAGGGCGCTCCCCGTAGTATCGCAGCCGGAACTTCTCCCGCCGGTCCACCCCATCCAGCTTCTCCCGGAGGGCGGTATCGTAGGGGGTGTCGAAATACAGGCTGGTCACCCGGTAGGCGCCGTCCGGCCCGGCGTGGCCGTCCCTGGGAAAGAGCTTCTGAAGCCGGGAGGTAAGCACCAGATCCTCCTGGGGAGAGAGCTGGTGCTTGACCTCGTGGCGCAGGCGGAGGGGCTCAGTCGTCCCAATCGTCGTCCCAGTCGTCATTGTCGTCCCGGTCGTCGTAGTCCGTGTCGTCCCAGCCGTCGTCATCGCCCCAGTCATCGTAATCGGTGATGCCATCCGCGTTGGGGCCGTAGTCGGTATCGTCGTAATCGGTGATGCCGTCGGCGTTGGGGCCGTAGTCGGTGTCATCGTAGTCGGTGATCCCGTCGGCGTTGGGGCCGTAGTCGGTATCGTCGTAATCGGTGATGCCGTCGGCGTTGGGGCCGTAGTCGGTGTCATCGTAGTCGGTGATCCCGTCGGCGTTGGGGCCGTAGTCGGTATCGTCGTAGTCGGTGATACCGTAATCGGTGATCCCGTCGCTGCCCGGACCATAGTCCGTGTCGTCATAGTCCTGGAACTCCGCGTCCATCTCGGTGACCTTGCCGGTGTAGGCGTTCACCTCGTACTCGTACTCCACGCCGTCCAGGACGAACTCCACCTCGTACTCCCCGTCGTCCAGATCGTACTCCTTCTCCACGAATTGCAGATCGTCCCGGCCCAGCTGGGTGGAGAGGATGCTCTGGGCGGCAGAGGCATTGATGTACCCCTTGTCCCCGTAGGCATCGTCATAGTCGTCCTGGTCCAGGGTCACGGGCTGAGAGCCGATCTGGTCGGCTTCCACCACCAGCCGGACCGCCTCAGCCAGCTCGCTTAGGAACTGCTCGCTGGGGTAGGCGGAGCCCCGCTCCAGCTTCAGGATGATGTTCTTCTCGTGGCCGCCCACGGTGGCGTCGAAGTAGCCCAGGGCATTGATCTCGTCCACCAGCTCCCCCACCACCTGGGTGCAGGGCCGGCCCTGGTAGCCGGTGTAGGAGGCCAGCAGGGTCTGGGCCTCCTGGTTGCGGCCGGTAAGGGCCACCACGTTGCCAGCGTCGTCATAGTCCATCTCGATCTCCGGGTTCACGCTCAGAAGGACGGTGCCGGCAACGCCGCCGCTCCCTTCCAGAAGGGGGGCGCTGGTGCCGGGGGTCTCAGGGAGGTCCGCCGTGCCGGCGCCGTTCCCGCAGGCGGTCAGAGCGGTCAGGGCCAGGGCGGCGGTCAGGGCCAGGGCAAACAATTTGGTGCGGATGTTCTGTTTCATGTCTTTCATCTCCTTAAAAATGGTGTTTCAGTTTTGTGTTCTGCTTTTAGATTACGGAGCTGCTGCTTCAAAAACGGGGTCTGGGAAAACTTTTTTATGTTCCAATTTTTTGTATGTTCCCGCCCCCGCAGGGGGCGGGAACGCTATAGAAAATTGAAGATTCAGGAACACAAAAGGGGATTGGGAGTTTTTGATTTTCCTTGGCTTACACTGGAAGAATACGGCGGCCGGCCTTCAAAACCGGGGCCGCGTCGGAAATTTTTGGCTTTAATCGTCGTCATCCCGATCTCCGTCATCGCCGCCGTCATCATTGTCGTCATCATCTCAGTCGCTCTCATCGTCATCTTCATCGTCCTCCCAGCGGTCATCGTCGGTATTCCGGTCATCGTCCCGATCTTCATAGTCGGTGACGCCGTCGGCGTTGGGGCCGTAGTCCGTGTCATCCGGGACAACGGGCGGATCGGCCTGCTCCGGGGACGGTTCTGGGGTAGGCTCCGGTTCGGGGGGTGTCACCGGGATGACTACCTCAGTGGCCGGCGGCTCCTCGTCAGCGGGGCCGATCTGGATCACGATGGTCTCCCCGTACCGCTCCTCCAGACCCTCCCGGGCCGCCTGTTCCTCCCGGGCCTGCCAGTCGGCGTCGGCGCTGGTGACCGTGATGGACACCGTCTCCCCGCCGGAGAGGTAGCCCAGGTCAATGGCCCGCTCCACCAGCTCCTCCGTCACGTCCTCCCGGTCCTTGCCGCCATAGTCGTAGCCCTCGATCAGGACCTGGCCGTCCTCATTGAGCCCCTCCAGCTCCAGCACCCGGTCGGTGCGGCTGAGGGTGAGCTCCACATCCGGGTTGATTTGGATGCGCAGGGCGCCGTAGGGAACGAAGTTGGGCTGGTAATAACCAAAGAACACGATGCACAGGCAGGCGGCCAGGCCGGCAACGCCGGACAGGGGCTTCCACAGGGCGGGGCGTTTTTCCTTGGGGCGCCGCAGCTCCACGATGTCCCGCACCGTGTCCCCCACCTGATAGCGCAGATTGGCGGCCTTCAAAAAGCGGCCCTCCTCGTCCAGCACCACCGCATAGGCTGGATGCACCTCCATGACCAGATAGTTCACGCCTCGTCGCCCCCTCTCTTGGGGCCCACCTGGCACAGGTGACCCCGGATGATCTCATAGCCGTTGGTGAAGGCCAGCAGGATGGCCACCAGGTACTTCCGGTGCCGCTCCATGGTCTTCTTGTCGGTGCCGGAGCCGGCGGCCAGCTCCCCCATGGGCAGCTTGCCCGTGTCCTCCACCCGCTTCAGCAACTCCGGCTGGGTCCGAGCGAAGTCCAGCACCCGGCGGCAGGCGGCGAAGGTCCGCTCCTGCCGGGGGCAGTTGTCCGCCACGTCGGAAAAGGCCAGGCCGAACTGGGCCAGCTTCTCGGAAAATTCCTGGATCTCCCGCCGGCTGGCGGTGCGCACCACATAGTCCCCGGCATGGTCCACGGTGTCGGGGATGGTGTCCAGCAGCTCGCCGCCGTCCTCCTCTCCGCCCAGGGGAGTGTGGAGGGAGATCACGTTGCCGTGGCGTTTCTCCGTCCGGTAGTGGTCGATGAGCCGGTTTTTGATGGCCCGGGCGGCGTAGGGCAGAAAGGCGCCCCGGCTCTTCTCATAGGCCAGCACCGCCTCATAGAAGGCCAGCATGGCGATACTCAGCTCGTCCTCATGGCCGTTTTCCGGGGCGGTGTGGAGAAACTTCACCGTCTCCGAGCGGATAAAGCCCATGTATTGACGGATGAGGGCATCCGCCGCCTCTGAATCCGTCTTGGCCGATTGCACCTGGGAAACGATGTCGTGCTCCGTGCGCACCATTGGCATCCCTCCATCCCCCTCCGGCAGAAGAATACGGGGCCGCCGCCGGATTTTCGGGGTCACAGCAGAAAATTTCAAAGGGTAGAAAACGCTATCGTAAAGTTTAGCGGCTGTGAAAGGGAAGCGCAACCGTCTGGATGTCAAATCTTTGTCAAATGTATGTAAAGAAACGGATGGGCGGTCTTGTGTTCCCTTGGATGGGTTGCGCATGAAGATCCTCTATGGCAGGATAGGACACAAAAGTAACGGGGAGAAGGCACATATGCCTACTCCCCGTTACTTCATTTTGTTCTTTTTTAGGACGGTTCCTTGGGCGAGAGCCCCAGTTTGGTCTCCAGTTCCCGCATTTTGATCTCCGCCTCGTACAGCGCCATGGACGGCGTTTTTTCCTGACTGGTCACCATCTTGACCAGGAGCTCGGCCAGAATGGATGCATTCGTCCGCTCCAGCAGTTCCATGGCCCGCTCCAGCGTCTGGCCGGTGAATCCGGCCTTTTCCAGTTTCCGGCGCGCTTTCTCCAAACTGCTCATTTTCCAACCTCTCCTGGTTTCAGATGGTTATTCAGCCATCTGAGACAGGGCAAACAGGGCCTGGGCGGTCTGTACCCGAGTGGCCGCCTGGCCGGGGGCCAGCGTATCCGAGGAGTTCCCGGTGAGCACCCCGGCTTCCACCGCCCAGGTCATGGCTTCCACGGCGTAGCCGGAGATCTGGGTGAAGTCTCCAAACTCACGAATAGCCATGCCGCCCTGGGTGGTGTCGTAGCCATTGTGCTGGGCATAGCGATAGAGCATGACCGCCAGCTGCTCCCGGGTGATGGGATCGTCCGAGCCGAACAGCCCGCCGCCGTAGCCGCCGGCAATCCCCTGGGAGGCGGCCCAGCGGACGGCCTCACCATAGGAGGCCGCCGGGTCCACATCGGAGAAGTCCATCAGATAATTCACCACCGGGCGGCCCTCCAGCGCCCACAGGGCCGTAACTGCCTCGCCCCAGGTCAGCGTCTCATTGGGCTCAAAGCGGTCCGCGCTGACGCCGGACAGCAGACCATTTTCACAGACATAGCGCACCGCCTGGACGTCCCGGGCCTCCACATCGGTGAAGGGCAGGACGGACAGGGCCGCGCCGCCCACCTGATAGACGGCCACGGTGCCGGACACCTCGCAGGCGGCCAGCAGCAGGGCCTCTCCGGTGGGGCTGACGGAGGCGTCCAGGAACAGCAGGCCCTCGGGGGCCACGTCGCCGCCGGTGACCCACTTGTCCAGTTCCCCGTCCTCGTATTCCTCGGAGCCCTCCACCACGGAGGCGAAGTCCCGGGTGTTGATGTAGTTTACATACTGAGCGGAGGCGGGCTCGGTCACGTCATAGACCATGACGCCGCCAGTGCGCTCCAGGGCCACAAAAGCATAGGTGCGGCCGTCCACCGTGCCCACGGTGACGCTCTCCGCCTCCGGCCCCTTCTTGCCGGAGCGGTCGTCCATCACGGCGTTGTCGTTGGAGCAGTTGTAGTAGTCAGGCAGATACTGGGCGGTGAGGGCCTCAAAGTCATCCCCGCTGGTGAATATTTCCGTGACGCCGTTCTCCCCCGCCTCGTAGATGGTGAAGGTGCGCCCGCCGAAGAGGTAGTCCTTACCGGTATCCAGGCCGTCAAAATCCCCGCTCTTGAAAAAGACCACCTTGCCGGTGAGGCCGGAGTTCTCCGCCGTGATGGCCCCGGTGGGGGAGGTCACGCCCTCGTCGCCGAAGTCCCGCTCGTCCTCATTGAGGTAAAAGGTGCCCAGGTCCTCGTCCCCCCACTCCCGGGCATCCCCCTCGTTGGCGGTGACCAGATAGGTTTTGCCCTCTGCCTGGACGGCGGCGATGGCATCGGGCATCCGGATGCCCATGAGGCTGCCATAGGTCTTGGGGGCATAGGCGTCATCCTTTTTGTCGATGTCGATGGGGGTGACGCCGTAGTCCTCAAAGCCCGCGGAGTAGATCCCGTCAAAGGTCCGGGAAGCCAGATCCAGCACGGCGATGGCGTTGTTCTCCTGGAGGGTGATATAGGCCTTGCCGCCGGAGACGGCGATGTACTCCGGCTCCAGGTCGGCGGAGGGGGCCGCGCCCTTTTTCAGCACCACGCCGGAGGCGGTGATGTCCGCCGCTACCGCCGGCACCGCGGCGCCCAGCTGGAGCGCCAGGGCGAGGGCCAGGGCGGTGGCCGCCGGCCGTCTTGCTTTTCTCATGTTGTTTCCTCCTGCGATTTTGTTTTAGACAGGGAGTGGGTATCCTCCCAATTTAGAATAGTATAATCCCGCCGTTGTAAAATCCTAAAGCAGCGGCATGTGAATTCTTTGTAACCGCCTGCGGGCCGGAACGATGCCGGGTCGCAGGCGGCGCGCTTCACATAGATTTAGCGGTCTCTTTACGGAAACACCGTCGCATGCTGTGAAAGGCCCCCTCTACTGGTCACCCGGAGCAACGGATTGACCTACGCCAGCGCCCGCATGAGGGGTAGCCCCTTGTGCGCTCAGCTGATCATGCTCCCGGACGAATGTGAGCGTTCCTCTCTGGCCCTGGATGCGGCGGTGCGGATGTAAATGAACGCAGGACTTTCATAATGGGACGGAGAAGAAAATTTATTTACATTTTACAGGACTCTGGAAGAAGAATTTACATCCCGGTGGTATACTGTGCTTGTGTGAGTGAGAAACACACCATCATAGGGAGGAAAATATGCTATGAGTATCGCACAGAAACAGACTGCCACACAGTCACAAAAGCTGATGATCTTTGTCCTGTCCATGTCCCTGTACGGGCTGGCCACCCTGTTCACCGAGCTGATCCCCAAGTTCCAGGTGGGGGTCGTGGAGTTCTCCGTAGAGTACTTCCTGTTCATCCCCCTGACCCTGGCCATGCTGTTCGACCCCCTGTCCGCCGCCCTGGGCGCCGCCACCGGTGAGCTGGTGTTCAGCGAGATCATGCTGGGCCAGTTCGGCGGCCTGGGCGAGCTGGAGAAGTTCCTCACCGTTACCATCGGCGTATACATCGCTGGCCGGCTGGTGAAGGACCCGAAGAACCGCACCATGGTGGGTGTAGCCGCCATCACCGGAACCGCCGCCCAGCTGCTGATGGGCACCGTGGTGGACATCCTGAAGGTCCAACTGGCGGTGGAGGACTTCGAGGCCGTGGTCGGCCTTCCCGAGAGCGTGTTCGCCACCGAGGGCTTTGCCTTCCTCAACGATCTGCTGTTCTCCGGGATCCTGTTCTGCCTGCTGCCCACCCTGTATCTGGTGCCCAAGCTGTACGGCAAGATCGAGCCCCTGCTGGGTATGGCCCCCCGTACCCCGGAGAGCGCCGTCAGCGGCATCAGCCCCAAGGCTCTGATCGTGTGCGCCGTCGGCTTTGTGTGCGCCATCGTAGCCGAGCTGGCCGCCACCGCCGGCATGTCCCTCATCGACTGGGAGGCCGAGTGGGCCGAGAGCGGCACCGCCCTGGCTGTGGGTATGGTAGCCGCCGCCGCGGTGGCCATCATCGCCCTGCTGGTCATCAAGAAGAACGCGGGGAAAAAGTCCGCGGTGAACTGAGATGAACGCGGTTGAGATCGACGGCCTGACCTACACCTACCCAGGCGCCCCTCAGCCCACACTCCGGGACATCAGCCTCCAAATTCCCAAAGGGGACTTCCTGGCGGTCGTTGGCAACAACGGCTGCGGGAAGTCCACTTTGTGCAAGGCCCTCAACGGCCTGATCCCCCACTTCATTACGGGGACCATGGAGGGGAGCGTCCAGGTGTGCGGCCTGAACACGCTGGAGTGTGACGTGGGCGTCCTGGCTCAAAAGGTGGGCTATGTGTATCAGGACTTTGAAAACCAGATCGTCCGGCCCACCGTGCTGGACGACGCCTCTTACTCTTGCCTGAACTACGCCTTTCCCGATTACCTGGAGCGGGGCAGAGCCGCGTTGAAGCAGTGCGGTCTGGAGGGCCGGGAGGAGGAGTACGTCTGGCAGCTCTCCGGCGGTCAGACCCATCTGCTGGCCCTGGCCGGCGCGGTGTCTCTCCGGCCGGACATCCTGATCCTGGACGAGCCCATCGCCCAGCTGGACCCCATGCACGCCGACCGGATCTATAAGGTCCTCCGGGATTTGAATGAGAACCATAGCAAGACCATCCTTGTCATTGAGCACCACACCGAGTATATCGCCGACTTCTGCAAGCATGTGATGCTGATGAAGGACGGCCAGGCGCGCTGGATGCTGCCCACGGAGGAGGCCCTCCAGCGGGTGGAGGAGCTGGAGGCCTGCAATATCTTCCCGCCCCAGGTGACCCAGGCGGCCTACGGCCTGCGGAAGGGCGGTGTTCTCCCGGCGAATGTCCCTCTGCCCATCACGGTGGCGGACGGGAAGAGGGCTTTTGCCGGCCTGCGATACATCCTCCGGGAAAAGCCGGCACCCGCCGTTCCCCGTGATGAGAACGCCGTGTCCTTTCAGAATGTGTCCCTCTCCTACCGCTCAGTGAAGGGGGAGCCCCATGCCGTCTTTGACGGGCTGGATCTGGACATCCGCAAGGGGGAGAAGGTTGCCCTCATCGGCTCCAACGGGGCGGGCAAGTCCACCCTGATGAAGCTGATGGTGGGGCTGCTGAAGCCCAATACCGGCACGGTGTCCCTGTTTGGGGAGGCCATCGGCGACAAAAAGGCCGAGGATCTGTCCCGGCAGATCTCCCTGGTCTACCAGAACCCGGAGGAGATGTTCATCAAGGACTCCATCCGCGCCGACGTCGCCTATGCCATGGAGGTGCGGAAGGTCCCGGAGTGGGAGAAGCGCACCGCGGAGCTGCTGGAGCGGTTCCGGCTGACAGAGCTGGCGGACCGGGACGGCCGCCTCATGTCCGGCGGCCAGATGCGCCGGGCCAGTTTGGCCATCGGCATCGCCCTGAACCCGGGCATCCTGCTGCTGGATGAGCCCACCGCCAACCTGGACATCGCCACCCGGCGGGAGATCATGGCGGTGCTCTCGGATATGAAGGACATCATCCAGACCGCTGTCATCGCCACCCACGACATGCAGCTGGTGTGTCAGTGGGCGGAGCGGATCATTGTGCTGCGGGGCGGGCGTGTGGTGGCGGACGGGCCCCGGGACGAGATCTTTGCCCGAACCGATGTGGTGGAGCAGGTAGGCATCCGCCCGCCGGAGATCTTCACCATGGGGCAGGCTTTAGACAGGCGAGCCCTGTGCTATACCATCGATGAGTTCCTATCATCCTTTCAGGAGGCGTGAGCGCTGTGGAAAAATTGACCGCAAAACTCTCGGAGAGCATCCTGGATAAGCTCTCTATGGACTTCCTCCGCAATCAGGTGCTGAAGAACGCCTATGGCAACGATGACACCGTGATCGCCGCCCTGGACCCCAGGATCCTGCTGGCCTGGTATCTGTTCTTCGGCCTGGTGCCCTGGTTCGTGAGCGACATTCCCTTTCTCCTGGGGTGCTTCCTGCTGGTGATGGTCACCACCCTCCTGGCGAGAGTGGCGGGGCTGGTGCTGTTCCTCTTTGCCCTGGGGGTGTTCTCTCAGACAGGGTATCTCTTTATCGTGACGCTACTGTTCGGAGGCGACACCTCCGCGGTGGCGCCCCTGCTGATGCTCACCCTGAAGGTGGCCACCATCTCCCTGGCCTCGGTGACGGTATTCTCCGGGCTGGACCCGGACAAGCTGTCCAACGGCCTGATGTGGTACGGTTGCCCGGAGCGGCTGAGTTTCTCCATTTCCTACGCCTACCGGATGCTGCCCATGCTGATGGAGGAGTTCCAGAATGTGCTGCTCTCCTACCGGCTGCGGGGCAATCCCCCGGCCCACGAGACCCTGGGGGGCAAGATCAAATACCTCATCTATCAGGTGAAGATCATCATGCAGTCCTTCTACCCACTGATGCTCAACACCGCCAAGCGCTCCCGCACCACGGTGGAGGCGCTGGAGCTGCGGGGCTACCGGTACGCGGCGGTAAACAAGTCCGTGAAAAAGATCATGCTGGCCGCCCTGAAGGTCACTTATAACGATGGACTGTTCCTGGCCATCTCCTTCCTGGTGGTGGCGGTGGCTGTCCTGATCTCCACACTGCTGTAAGAAAGAAGGTCATTTCTCTTGCGCCTGGATTTTCACACCCACGGGAAGCTGGCCAAAAAGCTCCCATTTTCCAACGCCTACACCGACTGGCTCTTCGGCGAGGCCAGACGGGCCGGACTGGACGCCCTGTGCCTGACGGAGCACTTCAACACCCTCCAGTTTGCCGATGTGTACGGCTACATCGCCTCGGTGAGCCAAAGGATCGGGGACACCCTGGAGCTGGAGAACGGCCTGCGCGTCTTCTCCGGCATGGAGACGGATGTGGCGGAGGGCGGTCATATCCTGTCCATCGGGCCCCTGGAGGCCATTTTGGAGTTGAACCGCCGGCTGGAGCCCCACAAGGAGAAGGGGGACTTTCTGCCCTTCTCCCGGCTCATGGAGCTGTTCGGGCAATACCCGGTGCTGGTGGGCTGCGGCCACCCCTTCCGTGCCGGCGGCCATGTGCCCGAACTGCCGGAGGAGCAACTCCGCCGCCTGAAATTTCTGGATCTGAACGGGAAAGACCTGGCTCTTGACCGGGAGAGGACGGAGCGGCTCACCTACGCCCTGGGGAAAAAGCTGGGCATCCCTGTGGTGTCCGGCAGCGACACCCATCAGGCGGTGCAGTACGGCTGCGTCACCACGGTCTTTGAACGGGAGGTGGACACCGTCCCCGCTCTCTATGGGGAGATGACAGCCGGCCGCTACGCCATTGATCTCTCCGACACCGCCGCCTTCCAGGTGCGTACCGCCTGTCTGTTGAAGCGGTCCTTGAAGGAGATCCATGCCCTGGGAGGCGACTACGTGGCCATTCTGACCCGGGAGGCCACCGCATGACCGCCCTGACGGATTCCCTGGCGGAGGGGGCCATCCAGGCGATATTGGAGGCGAGGGAGCTGCTGACCGATCCCGCCGCCGTTCAGAGCATCCGCTCCAAGGGCGAAACGGACTATGTGACCAATGTGGACGTGGCGGTACAGGCGTTTCTGCGGGAGCGTCTGGTAGCCCTGGCCCCGGATGTCCAGTTTATGGGAGAGGAGCAGGACAATACGGGACTGGACTGGAGCCGCCCCTGCTGGATCCTGGACCCGGTGGACGGCACCACCAACCTGATCCACAGCTTCCGGCACAGCGCGATCTCCCTGGCTCTGGCAGAGGATGGACAAACCGCCTTTGGTGTGGTATACAATCCTTATACGGAGGAGTGCTTCACCGCCCGCCGGGGCGGCGGAGCGCTCCGAAACGGAGTCCCGATCCACGTCAGCGATGTCTCCCGGCTGGAGGACAGCCTCCTGTCCACGGGCACCGTCCCAGGCCGCCGGGAGCTGGCGGATGCGGCTTTCCGGCAGATGCGGGTGCTGTATGACCGGTGTCAGGACGTGCGTCGCACCGGTTGCGCCAGCCTGGACCTGTGCTGGGTGGCCTGCGGACGGCTGGACGGCTATGTGGAGCTGTCTCTCCAGCCCTGGGACTACGCCGCCGGAATGCGCATCGCGGCGGAGGCCGGGGGAAAAGTCACCACCCCCGACGGCAGCCCCCTATCCCTCCGGGAGGGCGGGCCTCTGCTGGCCTCTAACGGGCGGCTCCACAGCGCGCTGCAAGCAATTTTGAAAGAATGAGGGGTTTGTCATGGATCTGCACCTTCCCACCCCGGCCGGGGAACTGACCCGGGCGGAGCAGAAGATCCTGGATTATATCAACACCAACACGGATGCTTTCCTGTTTTCTTCCATCGGCCAACTGGCCCAGCAGCTGGAGCTCTCCGACGCCACGGTCTCCCGCTTCGCCCGCCATGTGGGTTGCCGGGATTTCAAGGCGCTGAAATCTCTGGTGCTGGAGCAGTCTCCCGGCCCGGCGGTAAAACTGACAACCACGCTCAGTCAGGGGGATCATTTCTCCCCCCAGGCCTGGCTGGAGCGGCAGAGAGCGTATTTGGAAACTACCGCGCATCAGCTTTCCTCAGAAGAGTTTGGACAGGCGGTGGAGGCCCTCTGTTCTGCCCGGCGGGTGTTTCTCCACGGAAAAAACGCCTCCGCTTCCATGGCACAGTTGCTCCATTTCCGCCTGCGGCGGCTGGGCTTACAGGTGTCTCTCCTTCCCTCCGGCGGCTCTGAACTGCTGGAGGGGCTCTCGCAAGCGGCGGAGAAGGATCTGGTGGTGCTGTTCAGTTTCTCCAAGCTCTCCCGGGAGGGCCGCATCCTCCTGAAGCACAGCCGGTCCGCCGGCTATCGGACCCTGGCCTTTGTGGGCCGCACCTGCCTGCCTGCGGAGGAGCGGGCGGACATCAGCCTCTTTGCCTACCGGGGGACAGAGAAGGAGTACCACTCCATGGCAGCCCCCGCCGCTCTGCTGGATGCTCTGGCAGTCGCTGTGGCGGAACGGTTGGGAACCGAGGGTGCACAGCGCCTCCAGTCGCTGCACCGGATGAAAAAAGACTATTTCCCGGACGGATGAACGCATCCTCAATGCCCGCACATGGGGGATGCGTTCATTTTCCGGGCCGGCACACGGATTTTACACACATTTTACTGTGCCGCGGTAGCGGGCATAGGCCGGCTGTGATATGGTAAATTAGGTTTATTTTATATATTCCACGCGCGGGCTTGCGCTGCCTGCGCGCCATATTGGGAAAGGAAGGATCTGCTGCTATGAAACGCACAGTTTTATCCGTATGTATCCTGGCGTTGACGTTGATTCTAACGGCCTGTGGTCCAGCGCCGTCTGACAGCACAGACTCCGGCAGGGATCACGTCTTTGATTACGGCGGGGACGTGACCCTGCGCATTCTCTCCGGCTCGGAGAACCAGGAGCTGGAGGGTATCCTGGACGACTTCGCCCGGGAGCGGGGCGTGAACATCGAGATGGACTACCAGGGCTCCCTGGACATCATGCGCACCCTTCAAGGGGAGAGCATCGACTACGACGCGGTGTGGCCGGCCAGCAGCCTGTGGCTCACCGCCGGGGACACCCAGTACCGGGTGAAGCACGCCCAGTCCATCTCCATCACCCCGGTGGTGTTCGGCCTCCGCCAGAGCCTGGCGGAGGAGCTGGGCTTTGTGGGCCGGGAGGTGTCGGTGGCCGACTTGCTGGATGCCATCCGATCCGGCCAGCTAAACTTCTGCATGACCTCCGCCACCCAGTCCAATTCCGGGTGCAGCGCCTACATCGGCTTCCTCTACGCCCTGCTGGGCAATCCGGATGTGATCACGTCGGAGAGCCTCCAGACCCCCGGCCTCTCGGAGCAGATCACCCAGCTGCTCTCCGGCGTGGACCGGTCCTCCGGCAGCTCTGACTGGCTGAAGGACCTGTTCCTCACCGGCGGCTACGACGCCATGGTGAATTATGAGTGCCTCGTCATCAGCGCCAACCAGGAGCTGGAGGAGCGAGGCGAGGAGACGCTGTACGCCGTCTATCCCTATGATGGCCTGTCCATCGCCGACTCCCCCCTGGGCTATGTGGACAACGGGGACACCGAGAAGGAACAGGCCTTTCTGGATTTACAGGAGTATCTCCTGTCCGACGAGGTGCAAAACGAGATCCAGCGCACCGGCCGCCGCACCGGTTACGAGGGGGTGTCGGCGGAGAACGCCGACGTGTTCCGCGCCGACTGGGGCATCCAGCCCGACCGAGTGCTCTCTCCCATCCGGATGCCCTCCACCGATGTGCTCATGGAGTGCCTGAACCTGTATCAGACGGAGTTTCGCAAGCCCTCCCTCACGGTGTACTGTCTGGACTACTCCGGCAGCATGGAGGGGACAGGCCGGGAACAGATGGTGGAGGCCATGAGCCAGATCCTCATCCAGGAGAACGCGGAGAAGAATCTGCTCCAGGCCTCGGAGCATGAGGTCAATATCCTCATCCCCTTTGAAGGCTACCCCCGGGGCATCTACACCGCCGAGGGCAACGGGGCTGAGTTGGAAGCCCTCTATACTCAGGTGGAGGCGGAGGAGGCCGTTGGCGGCACCGACATCTATTATGCCGCCATGGAGGGCCTGCGGCAGCTGGATGACTACGACCTGGGCCAGTACACCCCTGCCATCATCCTGCTGACGGACGGGGTATCCGACGGGAGTTTTTCCGACTTCCGGGACGGCTACGAGGCCTTTGGGGCGGATGTGCCGGTGTTCTCCATCATGTTCGGCTCCGCCGACCCCACCCAGCTGGAGGAACTGGCGGAACTGACCCACGCCCGGGTCTTCGACGGCCGGGAGGACCTGATCGGGGCCTTCCGCAGCGTGAAGGGGTACAACTGAGATGAAAAAAGGACAGCTGCGGCAACTGGTACTGTCGCTGGGCGTGGGGGTCGCGGCCTTTTTGGTCCTGGCCCTGGGGCTACGCTGGAATTTCCTGTTCAGCGCCGCGCTGGGGGTGGGAATTTATCTGGGCCTGTGGTTCCTGCTGACTCCCAGGGCGGACCCCATCACCCTCTATTTCGCCCAGCGGCCAGACGGCGGGGAGATGCAGGCCCTGATGGAGGAGGCGGAGCGGGATCTGAAGGCCATCCGTTCGGCCGCCGGTCGCATCACGGACGTCCGGACCCATGAGGACGCCCTGGCCCTCACGGAGACGGGGGATCGCCTCTACCGCTATCTTCTGGAAAATCCGGAGAAGATTTCGTCGGCCAACCGCTTCCTCACCTACTATCTGGACACGGTGGGCCGGATCCTGGGGCAGTATGTGAAGTTCCAGGACGCAGGGCTGGGCACTTCCGAGGTGCGGGAGTTTCAGCGGAAGGTGCGGGCCATCCTGCCCAAGCTGAAGGCCGGGTTCGAGGAGCAGCTCAGCCAGCTGATGGCCTCGGAGCGGTTTGACGCGGAGGCGGACATGAAGGTCATGGAGGGCCTGCTGAACACGGAGGGATTCCAATGGGAAGCAAATCAAAATGGATCGGTCTGATCATCCTGCTGGCCGTCATCGGGGCGGCGGCGATCTATCTGCTGCTGGGCGGCGGCCCCCGGCCGGAGCCCGCCGTCCTGCGGGGCTATGTGGGGGGCGAAAAGATCGGTCTGCTGGAGGACGAGGCGGTACAGGATATCCTGGAGCGGGACTACGGGCTCACCCTGGACTATGCCAAGGCGGGCTCCCTGGACATGGTGGCGGCGGACCACGAGGGCCGGGACTTCCTCTTTCCCTCCAGCCAGACCGCCCTGGAGTACTACCAGCAGCTCTGCGGCGCGCCGGACAAGAGCCAGATCGTGTTCAACACCCCCATCGTCCTCTACACCCATCGGCCCATCCTGGAGGCGTTCCAGAAACAGGGACTGGTGACGGAGCGGGACGGGGTCTACTACATGGACATGGCCGGTCTGGTGGCGGAGATCGAGGCGGGCACCGCCTGGGCGGAGCTGGGGCTGCCGGAGCTCTACGGCACCGTGGCGGTGAACACCACCGACCCTGTGCGCTCCAACTCCGGCAATATGTTCGCCGGGCTACTGGCCAATGTGCTGTGCGGCGGGGTGGCGGATGCGGACAGTGTGGAGGCCGTGCTTCCCCGCCTGAAGGCCATCTTCGAAAAGCTGGGCTATATGGAGGCGTCCTCCTCCGACCTGTTCGACCAGTTCCTCAAGACCGGCATGGGGGCCAAGCCTGTGATCGCCGGCTATGAGAACCAACTGCTGGAGTTCGCTGTGGAAAACCCGGAGGACTGGGCGCAGTTGAAGGATGACATCGTGCTGCTCTATCCCACACCCACCGTCTGGTCCTCCCATATCTACATCGCCCTGGACGAGGCGGGGGAGGCGGGCATCGACGCCCTGATGGACGAGGAGATCCAGCGCCTGGCCTGGGAAAACCACGGTTTCCGTACCGAGGTATCCGGCACGGACGCCGACGAAGACCACTTCGGCGTCCCCCACCTGGCCGCGGAGATCACCCAAGTGGCCGCCATGCCCAGCTACGCCGCCATGGAGAAGATCATCGCCGCGCTGTCGTGAACATAAATTTTACCGCAGAGCTGGATAGTTGCGCTGTGCAAAGGGAGGCATTTTCACAGATGGATGGGCTCATCGTCTATGGCAGCAAATACGGCACGACCCGCCGGTATGCGGAGGAGCTCTCCCGGCTCACCGGCCTGTCCGCCATTCCCTGTGGGGAGTTCCACAGGCTGGCCGAGGGGAGTATCCTCATCTATCTTGGGGCGCTCTATGCCGGCGGGGTGCTGGGGCTCAAGCAGACAGTGAAAGGACTTTCCCTTCGGGAGGGGCAGCGGCTGATCGTGGCCACTGTGGGCCTGGCCGACCCCAAAATTCCCCAGAACCGGGCGCATATTTGCGCGGCACTGCAAAAGCAGCTGCCGCCGGAGCTCTTGGAGCGGGCCGTTCTCTTCCACCTCCGGGGCGGCATTGACTATGCCGTTCTGTCTCCACGCCACCGGGCCATGATGTCCGCCATGTGCTTCTCCTTGCGCAGGAAGCCAGCGCGGCAGAGGTCCGCTGAGGACCATGCGCTGCTGGAGACTTACGGGAAACAGATTGACTTTACCGATCTCTCCGCGCTGGCTCCCATCGCCGGTGAAATCCTGCGCGCGACAAAACAGCGAAATGATAGTCTTGATGACTCGCTTTAAAGAGTCTCAAAATCCTTTCCCATACGCCGAAAAATCTTGGAATAAATATGCTGCCTGCGCAATTTGTGCGTGGGAATGCAGGTGCTTTGTGTATCTACTATGGCGTTTGGATTGTTTTCAATGCCTCTTCCGCCGGCAGTTTCCCGGCCAGGTAGTCATCCCTTGCCCTGACCGCCCGGTCCAGCCACTGGTAGTACTCCTCATAGCTCAAATCCTTTTCAGACGGCTCCTTGTTGAGGAATTCCGCCCGCTCATAGCGTTTATACATCCGCCGCTTGGTCCGGTCAAACTCCTCCACCACACTGATCTGGGCGGCTTTCTGCCGGTGCTTGAGCACCGGCTCCCACTCCTTGCAGGTCTTGCCGTCCTTTAAAATTCGGTCGCAGTAGAGGGTTTTCTTCTTCGTTTTCGGAATGAAATACCGCCCGCAGCAATGGCACCACGCGACGGCGGGATGGCCGGAAACAAACTGCAGGAGCAGAAAGTGGTAGTAGTCCACAGCGGAGCGGAAGTGATATTGGGTGGTCAAACCATCTCCATCCCAGCGCAGGATCGAGCGCATGGGGATCTCCCATAGCGTGTCGTACTTGTCTGAAATGAGAGACTCTCCAGTCTGTATATCATGCAACACCTCGTTGACCACGAACTGGAACTGCATGACTCCTACTAAAATGGTGAGGATCTTTTTGCTGGCCCGGAAGGGGTACATGGCGGTTCCGTCATCCGGTGGGACTTCATCTTCCAGCTGTGCGCGGAGCAGGGTTCCGTGCAAAGGGTTTTCCTGCTCCAGGGTAGAGACCAGATCCTCCACGGTGTCGAGCATGAACTGAAACAAGGTCATATTGGCCAGACCGCCGTGGTCATCGTACATCAGGATCGTCCTGGCTTGGGAGCGTATCAGATCCACCACTGCCGCATACGGTTCAAAAATCAATTCAGAAAACAAGAAAATTTCATCCGAGATTTTTGCTTGCGCAAAAGAGACTTCGTCGAGTATTCCGGCGAGGTCTCTTTTTATCTTCCCCTCCGGTAGCAGCTCGACATACACGCCCTGTTCCGCACTCATTGCCCGCCCCTCCTCTGTCTCAAAGTGAACTTGTCCCTAAATGGCAAAGATCACTTGTAGATTTCGCAACGCCTTTCTCTTCTGTATTCTAACATAGGCGGGGAATAAAACCAACTGACAATATAGCGGATAAGGAGGCGCTTATCACATGAAACTCAATACGATCGATGGGGCTGCCCTGATGAGCCAGCCCCTGCGCCCGCCAGACTTTGTGGTGGACAGCCTGCTCTCCCAGGGGCTGCATATCCTGGCGGGCTCCTCCAAGGTGGGCAAGTCCTGGCTGGTCCTGTGGCTGGCGGTGATGGTGGCCAAGGGAGAACCAGTCTGGGACATGGCCACCAGACAGGGCCACACCCTCTATCTCTGCCTGGAGGATTCTGTGCTCCGTATCCAGAACCGGCTCTTCGAGATCACGGAGGACGCACCGGAGAGCGTTCACTTCTGCACGGAGTGCGCCCCCATCGGACAGGGATTGGAGGAGCAGATTGAAACCTTCTCAATGGAACACCCCGGCACGGTGCTGGTCATCATCGACACTCTGCAGATGGTTCGGCCCATCCACGACGCCACCTACGCAAACGACTACCGGGACATGTCCGTGCTGAAACGGCTGGCAGACCGGCTGGGCCTCGCCATTCTGCTCATCCATCATCTGCGGAAAGAGAAGGCGGAAGACGTGTTCCACCGTATCTCCGGCACCACCGCTATCAGCGGAGCGGTGGATTCCAACTTCACCCTGGTGGAGAAACGGCGGGGCAGCGGCCGGGCGAAGCTGACGTGTATCGGCAGGGACATCGAATACCGGGAGCTGGAACTGGAGCGGAACGCCGACAATGTGTGGGAGCTACTCTCCGACAGCAGGACACAGCCAGAGCTGCTGGAGGGCCGGATCACGGTTCTTCTCTCTGAATTTTTGGAAGAGCAAAGAGAATTTATCGGCACTCCCACAGAACTATCTCAGAGGATCGACCCTGACGGGCAGGAGGGCATCACGCCGAAGAAGGTCTCCCGTCTGATCCTGCAAAACGTTGATCCTCTAAAGAAAATCGGTATCACAGTCACCATCCGCCGAAGCAATGGAAAGCGGATCATCGAGCTCCATAGTGCCGATAGTGACGATGCCGAGGCCCCCAAAGAAATCGGCACTATCGACCCTGTTGGCCAGCCGTCCGGCGGCAATGCGGGAGGTGCCCGATAACGGAGGCTCCTCCCTTTCGGGAGGGCAAGCATCGCGTCCGGCTATACGCCGGCCACCGTTCCGGGGCGCTGCCCCGGCCCCCGACCCCTGAAGGGGAGAAAGGAACGATAAATGCAGAGAGAAAAGAAAACCGAGATCATCACCCTACGGGTAACGCCACAGACAAAAGAGCGCATTCGGGCCAAGGCCCAGGAACTGAGTCTGACAGTCACCGACTACCTGTGCCTCTGCGGGCTGGGCAAGAAGATCGTCCGAGTGGAAGGCCTGGACAAGGTGCTCTCCGAACTGAAAGCCCAAGGGCGGAATCTCAATCAACTCACCACCCTGGCCAACATGGGCAAGGTCACCGTGGTGTACGGGGACAGGCTGGCGGAGGGCTACGCCCAGGTCAATGAACAACTCCGCCAGCTCCTGCGGGAGGTAAGCAATGGGGCCCCCGCACGAGCCCAGCGAAGCGGGTCGTGCGGGGAGAGGAGACGCCCCGGAATGAGTGAGCTTTCAGCTGATAAGGCTGGAAGCGAATGATATGGAGGAGGTGTCGACGAGATGGCAACCTTCACCGCCGTCAAGAACCGGGGTGGAGGCCGGGGCGCGCTGGGCGGAGTGCTGCGGTACACCCAGCAGGACGGAAAAACGCTGTGGGAATGACAGAGGTTGGTAACCGGCTGGAACTGCACCGCTCAGTCCGCCCTCTCTGAAATGCTGCTCACCAAGGAGCGGTTCCGCAAAACCGACGGGCGGCAGTACTACCACTTCGTCCAGTCCTTTGCAGAAACGGATGACCTGACGCCCCAGGAGGCCCACGCCATTGCTCTGGAGCTGGCCCAGCGGGAGTTCCCCAACTTTGAGGTACTGGTGGCCACCCACATAGACACCGACCACCTGCACAGCCACCTGATCGTCAACAGCGTCAGCTTTCAGGACGGCAGGAAACTCCACCAGAGCGCCGCCGACCTCCAGGACCACCGGCTGGCCAGTGATGAAATCTGTGCCGCCCACGGTCTGGAGATCCTGCCTCCGCCTGAAAAGCAGGCCAAGCAGAAACGGATGGGCACCCGTGAGTACCGCTCCGCCGCCAAAGGACAGAGCTGGAAGTTCCGGCTGATGAACACCATCGACCAGTGCATGCGGTACGCCGAAACCCGCGAGGAATTCATCTCCCTGATGGAGAGCGAAGGCTACCAGGTGCGCTGGACGGAGGGCCGGAAGAACATCACCTACACCACGCCGGAAGGCATGAAGTGCCGGGATGACCGGCTCCATGAGGAAAAGTATACCAAGGAGGTCATGGAACGTGAATTCGGGATCCGGGCAGAGATTGTCCGTGGAAGAACTGAAACAGCTGAACCAGCCGCCGCAGTCAGCCCCCATACCTCCAGCGCATCCGACTCAACAGGAATGGGACGAGCTTCTGGCGGCACTCATAGCCCTGTACCGACTGGAGAGCACCAACAGCGGCCGGCTGGAGCGCCTGGAGGCCAGCGTTGCGGCACAGGAGGCCCTGCTTCGGGCGTTGGGCCGACAGGCGGGGCAGCTCCCCACCCAGTCCCAGCTGGAGGCGCTGGCGCGGGATGTGGCCCAAATGAGGGCGGATCTGAAACAGGCTGGGAAAAAGAGAGGGCTTTCTGTTTCTCCGCCCAGTCTGGAGACAGCCCTGTCCGTTCTGATCTGGCTGGCCCTGATTTTGCTGGGCACGCTGGTGGGCATGGTAGTCCTGCGGACGATCTGGTCCGGCTTGGCCGCGCTCTGGAGCGCGGTACGGACACTGATCCCGTGAGGGACGCCACCACCGCACACCAGCACACAGATAAGAAAGCCCTTCGTAGGGAAAAAGAGAAAAAGATCGCCCTCGGCCATAAGGAGGACGATCATGAGGAAGAACCGACTTGGCAGCAGACCATGAGCTGAGGCCAACCGTTCCCTGATATGGGAAGAAAGGCGAATATGAAAAAGGATTACGAAGTATATCGGGACACCGGCATTCTGGGCAGTTACCATCCTGAGATGGCAATACTGCGGGAGCAGTGCGGTGGGGAAGTCATGACCACATTCCGGGATACCAATTATCAGCAGCGGGGGGATCACCTGGAGAGCCAGCGGGAGATGCTCATCCGGGGAAAGGTGTTCCATGTGACCTCCGTATTTCCCTCTGAGGCCATAGCGACGCCTACGGACAAGCTGCTCTCCCTGATCGACGCGGAGTTTGCGGATCAGGGCCACAGCGCCTGATGTTTCAGTAGACTTGGGGGAGCCGGTGGGGTATACTGTCCCTACCCCATACCGGCTTGCCCCAGGAAAAGGAGGTTACAGAATATGGCAAGCCAAAAATATAATATCCTCTATGGCCGGCTCAGTCAGGAGGACGAGCGGCAGGGGGAGTCCAATTCCATCCACAACCAAGAGTTAATATGTAAAGGGTGGTTTCTCCCACCTAATACATATGACTGCGGCTCATTTGTGGTGAATGGAACAGCAGTTGTAGGAAAGGAGAAGAAAAGTCCGTATAACCGCTGGAAATCAACACAAAAAGGAGCTAATTTTTATGAAATCTCTATTTGAGGAAATGGGCGGCACTTACCGTCAGGAGGGCGATTATCTCATTCCAAACCTTGCGCTGCCAGAGGAACCGGAATACCAGATTGGCAAGTATGGACATATGCGCCGCAGCTATCTGAAAGAACATCGCCCTATTTTCTACACAAACCTGCTCACAAACGGAACGCTGCATCGGCACCTTGCCGAGATCGACCAAGCCTGCAACGAGCGCATGGAAATCATCGTTTCTGCAATGGTGAAGCAAGAAGGCGTGACCGAAGCACTCAAAGCTGCCGATCAAATGGAATGGGTACGCCGCATGAACAGCATCCGCAGCCGCGCGGAGGAAATCGTTTTGACCGAGCTTGTATATGAATGACAAATGCCCGTTATCGGTTGCGTGGCCGATAACGGGCATTTTTACACTTTAGTTCTTTTGTTCCGTGCTGGCTACCAGACGGTCAAAGTCGCTCTGATACAGATGATCCTGAATGACGCGGTACTGCTCAAACTCGCTTTCGGCAAAGGCTTTTGCAATGGCAGCGGTGACTTTTCCCTTATTTTGCAGAATCTCTGCATCATTGAATTGCAGAAAAGCGTCCAGCTTGGAGGCCCAATCTGCCATGGTCATGGGAATATGCCGTCTGGCCTGCCGGGTAGCATAGTCCAGATACATGGTGACGATTTCGTTCAGTTCCTGCATTTCATCCATGGATAAGTAATTTTTTGCAACGGACACATCTGCCTTGACAATCTTGCCGTCAGGAGCATTCTTCCATGAGGTCAGCCCCATGTGTTCCTTGGTGTGATCGGCTCGTGCCATAATGACCTCTGCCGCTGTGCCGCCATGGACGGCATAGTGCATCTTATTCTGAACTGTGGCAAAGAAATCCTTTGTGGTCTGGCTATCGAGAGAGTAGTCCACAGCAGTGGCGTAAATATCCGTAATTTTCTGATAGAAGCGCCGTTCGCTGGCCCGAATCTCCTGAATCTCGGAAATCAGGTGATCGAAGTAGTCCTCATCAAAAATCTGCCCATTGATGAGCCTGCTCTTGTCCAGCACATACCCCTGCTTGGTGAAGGTGTCCAGCACCTTGGTTGCCCACTGGCGGAACTGCGTGGCTCTGCCGGAATTGATCCGATAGCCTACGGCTATGATGGCGGACAGAGAGTAGAACTTATAGTGATAGGTTTTTCCGTTATCCGCAACTTGTGCAAAATTTGCACAAGTTGCATCTTCGGACAATTCACCGCTTTCATATACATTTTTCAGATGCTTTGTCACAACGCTCCGGTCTACATCAAAAAGCCGTGCAATGGCCTTTTGGGTCAGCCAAACGTCGTGATCCTGTACCCGTACCTCAATGCCATCCTCATGGGCATCTTTCGTGAACACAAGGAAATCCACTGTGCTGTTGCGGATTTGCAGTTTATCCTTCTTGGCGTCTGCCATGTCGTTTCACCTCAATCTTCTTCGCTGGTTTTCTTCCCACGGCTCTTATAGACATTATACTGATTCTTGCAGCGGGGACTGCAAAAAGCGGAATTGGAGCGGCTGCTCAGGAACACCTTCTGGCAGTGCTTGCACAGCCGCAGGGGCTTCTCTCCGTCCACCAGCAGGAAGCTGAACATCATCTGGATGCCCAGCAGCAGCGAATGGAAGTCCCAATAGATGGTCGGTTTGTCCAGCAGCTCAATATGATAGCTGGGCGCAATGCCGCCGAAAGCAGCCATGCCTTTGCGATACAGATTCCGGGTATCCTCATCGATCAGGTCATAATCGTTGTAGTACAGAATAGATGTGGTCAGCGTAAAGGCCCAGTCCTTGAACTGCTGCGCCACCCAGTCATAGGCTTCAGCATACTCTCGCTGGAAGCTCATGGTTTTCGCCATGGGTTCACTCGCAAAGGTCATGGTCAGCGCCACCATCATGTTGTCGCCGGACACGCTCCATCTGGACTCAATGCCCTTCTTGACCAGATCCAGCTGGTCAAAGGGATAGAATAGCGCCAGATAGTCCTCGGTTTCCATGGATTCTGCCTTGATGAAGTGGTTTTTCGGCAGATAGACCGCCTCATAATCCATGAAGGACGGCGTGGTGGGCAGCGCTGTCATCAGACCCAACAGGCCGTAATGGGTCACAAATTCCAGAATGGCCTTCTGCACTTCTTCCTCCGGACTGCGGTTCATCATCAGCATTCCCACATTCAGCGCATCCAGCACGATTCCCGGCGCTTCCTTCAAGGGATTATATATGTCGGGCTTGGCATTCTTCCCCGGCGTGATATACCGCTTGCCGTCTGCGGCTGTTTTCAGTTCATAGCGGTCATACCGCACCCAATGGGAACGGGACTGCTCAAAGAGATTCTTCATGGCGCTGTTCCTCTCAACTCGTAATCCAACTATATATTAACCATATTACTATTGTATCAACCGTCCTTGTCATCGTCAAGGGCGGCTTTCTTTTTTCTCGGTTTGGTTTTGTTTTCCCGGCGGATCACGGCATCTTTGCCCATGGTTTGCAGCAGTGCTTCATATTCCTCTACGAACTCGCGCTCCCGCAGCGTAAGTCCATGATCCTTTTCCAGCTTTTCGCTCAGATGCTCATACATTCGCCTTTGCAGCTTTTTCTGAATGGTCATCCGCAACTTTCGGATATTCCGGTCGGACTGCCCACGGATGGCAGCAAGCCTTGTGGTGCTGTATTGCTTGACGAACAGGTAGTACAGCACCTCCTTCTGCTCATCACTGAGGGTGAAAAAGAGCTTGGAGAGAAAACGGTTTGCTGTCAGCTCATGCAGCTCGTAGGGACAGGAGAAGATGATGTCGAGAAAATTTCCCTGACAGAGCTGGCGGAACCTTGGCAGATTCATCCAGAGGGGAGCAATTCTCGGCTCTGGCACGGCCTGAAACTCCAACGGCACATCCCCGCGCAGGTTTTCGTGGTCACGCTCCCGGCGTTCCCGATTTCTGTCCAGCTTGTTCCACTCGTCTACCACAGTCAAAAAATCCGATTCCGTCCGGGCTGCTTCCTCCAGCCGCCGCACAGCCTCTGCGCGAATTTCCCGCTTGAGCCGTTTTTCGCTGGTGGGCGCGGCTTCCTCTTCCTCGTCCTCCAGCTCGGCATGATAGTCTCTGGGATGCTCGTCCTGCTCCAGCTCGCTTTCCAGCTCCAGCGTGCGTTCCTCTGCAAGCGCTTCCTCCAGCGTCTCATCCACCGGCGCAGTGTCAGACGAATCCTCCCAATCGGCAAAGCTATCCTCATCCATTTCAAGGTCGGCTTCCTCTATTTGCTCATCGGTATCTTCTTCCTCATCGGAAAAATCATCATCCCACAGCAGTTCATCCTCCCATGGTTCCACGACAGCTTCACCTCCTCGAAAAAATATTTTTCTTTTTCTCAAAAAACAGTTCCGATTTACACCCCGTTTTTCTCCTATTAGTGAAATGGTAATCTAAGCGCAAGTTACTAGGGTTACTGCCATAAAACATAAAGGACAGAAAGGAGAAATGAGTATGGAAAATCAGCGCAAAGACATGATTGGCTTACAGCCAACGGAACCGGACTTATTATACCAAAAACCAACAAATTACGC
>ERZ1673695.359-NODE-359-length-75188-cov-14.032170_pt1 | contig 75188 bp, 52 predicted proteins | sample MGYA00580225_ERZ1673695 | MGnify/ENA primary metagenome ERZ1673695 (study PRJEB41218, sample SAMN15661739) | gut metagenome | host: Homo sapiens | place: Canada: London | collected 2015-08-20/2019-03-30 | study: EMG produced TPA metagenomics assembly of... | reverse complement strand
CACGCCGCCAGCGTTCGTCCTGAGCCAGGATCAAACTCTCCGTTTGATTCCTAGCGCTCTCTCGCTGGAATTGCTATAAACAATTCTTTTTATTCCTTATGCACTGTATTCTATTGACATGGTTCGCGCCGCCGTTTCCGATTTCGTGGTGCCTCGTATCGGCGACAGGAGGTAGTATATTACGGATTGCTAAAAATTGCAACCCCCTATTTTTAAAAATTTCGTATCTCTTTCAGCTCCGGCTTATTTGCCCGCCGCCATATCCAAGTCCCCCATAATGGTGATATGTAGCTCCATTATCTCCCTATATAATTAAGGGGCTTAGCCAACACGAGACAGTCTATGATACAGGTGTCAAATATATCGCGACACGGCTGGAAAAATTTCGATATATGATATAATGCCGTTGTATGTACGATTGACTTCGGAGGTAAATAAATAATGTCGTATGCAACACGTAATGACAAGGACTTTTCGCTGGAACATAAGACCAAGAAAAAGAAGTCCTTTGTCTTTTCCATATTTTCCTCGCTGCTTCTGCTGGCCGCCGTTATCGGCGCGGTGGTCGCGGTGGCGATGATATTTTTCCTGAAGGACATCACGAATACGCTGCCCTCTTATCAGGATATGCTTGACCATCAACCAAGTCTCGCAACGACTATATATGACCGCAATGGGAAGGTTGTAACGCAGCTTTTCCAGGAAAACAGGACCTGGGTAAAGCTCGATGCGATCTCTCCTTGGATGGTCAAGGCGATATTGGCGGCGGAGGACGATTCTTTTTACGATCACTCCGGCATCAGGCCGGTTGCGATTGTCCGCGCGATAGTCGTAGACATTTTCCATATGGGGGCAAAGCAGGGCGCAAGTACGATAACGCAGCAGCTGGCGAGAAATTTGTTCCTCTCTAATGAGAAGACTATCATCCGTAAGGCGAAAGAGGCTGTTTTGGCGCTCCGCCTTGAAAGGATATACACAAAGGATCAGCTGCTTGAAATGTATTTGAACACCATATATATGGGACACGGCGCCTATGGAGTGGAGGCGGCGGCAAAGACCTATTTCGCCAAAGCGCCTAAAAACCTCACGATAGACGAGTCGGCGATTTTAGCGGGGCTCGTAGCGGCGCCGGAGAAATATTCTCCCTTTAGAAGCGGAAAGAGCTCGCAGACGAGAAAAGCCTACGTCATGCGCCGAATGCTGGACCTTGATTGGATTTCAAAGGACGACTATGATTCCTATCTGAACAAGAAACCTGCTCTCGCCAAACGCACGGCGCGGACCAACTCTATATCTCTTGAGGGGGCGCCCTATTTTGTTTCGTACATCCTCTTTAAGCAGCTGCTGCCCCATTATGGTACCGATAAGATATACCGCGGCGGCTTAAAGGTTCACACGACGCTTGACATTGACCTTCAGAAGAAGGCGGAGGAGATCGTCTCAAAGATGCCGCATGAGGGGGCGCTTATCGCGTTGGACCCGAATACGGGAGAGATCCTCGCTATGGTGGGAGGCCGTGATTTCGATAAGAGCAAGTTTAACCGCGCGACGCAGGCCTACCGCCAGCCCGGCTCGTCTTTTAAACCAATCGTCTACGCGACGGCGCTTGAGCAGGGCTACCGCGGTGTGGACCATATACTCGACGCGCCGCTGCTTTTTCCTAACGGCTGGTCGCCGAGCAACTATACCTCCAATAAGTACGACGGCGAGATAACGCTGCTTACCGCACTCGCAAAATCGATCAACACCTCCGCGGTGCGTCTTGCGCAGATAGACGGCGTAGGGCGTATCGCCGACCTTGCGCGCCGCATCGGTATCACGACCCCCTATCTGCCGGACGATCTTTCGGTGGCTCTCGGCACGGCGAGCGTAACGCCGCTTGAGATGTCTGTCGCCTATTCTACCTTTGCAAATAACGGTTATAAGGTTGAGCCCTACGCCGTGAAGGAGATCCTCTCCCAGCGCGGGGAGTCTCTGGAACAGAACGGCCCAAAGCTGACGAGCGCGATCTCCCCCACTACGGCCGTCTCGCTACGTTCCATGCTTGAGCAGGTCACAGGATGGGGAACCGGCGCGAGAGCCAAGATCCCAAATTACGAGACCTTCGGCAAGACCGGTACGACAAACGACTGGACGGACGCCTGGTTCGTCGGCGGAGTCCCGGGACTTGTCGTGGTCGTATATATCGGCAACGACAACCATAAGCCGCTGGGCGGCAGGTCTACCGGCGCGGTAGCGGCGCTGCCGGTGTGGAAGGAATTCGTCTCTTACGCGGTCACAAAGATGAATCTCCCCTCGTCCTTCTCCATTCCCGGCGACGCGGAGGTAGAGGCTGTAAGGGTCTGCAAAACGACTGGATTTATCGCGGCGGAGGGCTGTCCAGCGACGACGCTGCTGATGGCGCAGGGGCGCGCTCCGACCTCCGTATGCCCGTGGCACGGGGGCTCGCTCTCGGCGGCCCGTGCAGATGATAACGCCCCGCAGCTTCTGCTTGCGCCTATCGATGACGAGGCAACCTCCAATAAGTATGCGATGAAGCTCGCGGGGGAGGACCACACACAGCCGCAGGATAATTCGGGGCAGACGGATTCCGCGCCGATACCACAAAAGAAGGCTGCAGAGAAAGAGCCGGTAAAGCTGCCGAGCTCATCTTCCGACCCTTATAAGAAAGACCCGAGTCAGCAGACGGATATGGAGGCAAAGTATCAGGAATTGCTTCGAAAGTATAATATTATCGAATAAAGACAGATATTACCGCAAATAAATACAAAAAACGAAGGCCGGGGTTTTGACGCTCCGGCCTTTGTTTTATATTATATTTTTCGGCTCCGGCCAGGGGCTCGGCACGAAGGTCTTCTGGAAGAGATGAAGAGCGTACCGGTCGGTCATACCGGATATCATGTCAACCGCCTCCTGGGCGGAACCGCCGTTTTTATCCATGCGCGCGTTAAAGAGCGCCGTGAGGACATGTTCCACGCGCGAATCTTCTATCTGAGCGTTGGCGCGTGTGTAGACGTGGCGGTAGAGGAAGCTGCGCAGCCGCTCGATGTATCCGAGCATATCGTCGCTGAATCGGACCGCCTCCGGAGTGCTGTTTTCTATCACATCCATGATCATGCCGTTTATTCTTTTGGAGTTCGGTATGGAGATTACCTCCCGCATCTCAGGCGTCATCTCGTCATCCGCTATGAGGCCGGCGCGCAGGGCGTCGTCGATGTCGTGGTTAAGGTAGGCCAGAGAGTCGGAGACACGGACGACCCAGGCCTCCATTGTCGTAGGATTGGTTAGGTCATAGCCGGAACGGACGTCCACCTGTCCCTTGGAGTGCTGGATGATGCCCATACGCACCTCCCAGCTGAGATTGAGCCCACGGCCATCTTTCTCAATATGGTCGACGACCCGCAGGCTTTGTGCCGCGTGGTGGAATCCTGGCAGGCCGTTTTGCTTCGCAAGCCTGTCAAGCACCGTTTCGCCCATGTGTCCGAAGGGGGTATGTCCAAGGTCATGCCCCAGCGCGATGGCTTCCGTGAGGTCCTCGTTGAGGCGCAGCGCGCGCGATATGGTACGCGCGATCTGCGATACCTCAAGGGTATGGGTGAGCCGTGTGCGGTAGTGGTCTCCCTCCGGCAGCAGCAGTACCTGCGTTTTGTATTTAAGCCGGCGGAATGATTTGCAGTGTATTATCCGGTCTCTGTCGCGCTGAAAACAGGTGCGTATCGCGCAGGGCTCCTCCGGGCGCTCGCGTCCCCTGCTGTCTACCGACAGGCAGGCCTGCGGGGACAATATCTGTCTCTCTATATCTTCCCAACGTTCTCGTATCGTCATATAATCATTCTCCATTAGCGACAGGTTTGCCGTTCCGGGGCACCGTCCTTCACACCCTAAAACCGCATACGGCCGATATCCCCTGCCAATAGATATCTCTCTTATTATAGACAACAAATGTCCCGCTGTACAACATTCCATTTAACGTAGGGTTCAACGACAGTAAGGGGCTGCATCCTCCATATGAAGGACGCGGCCCCTGTTTACTTTATTTCAGCGATTAACCAGCCGTAGGACTATTTGAGCACGCCAAGGGCGGCAAGGGCCGCTGAGAGTCTCGCTACCGGCACGCGGAAGGGCGAGCAGCTCACATAGTTGAGGCCAAGCTTGTTGCAGAAGGCGATGCTGGAGGGGTTGCCTCCGTGCTCTCCGCAGATGCCGAGCTGGATCTCGGGACGTACAGAACGCCCCTTCCCCACCGCGATCTCCATCAGAGCGCCAACGCCGTCACGGTCCAGACGCGCGAAGGGGTTCTCCTCAAAGACGCCCATCTCGACGTACTGTCCGAGGAATTTACCCTCGGCGTCGTCGCGCGAGTAACCGAAGGTGGTCTGCGTGAGGTCGTTGGTACCGAAGCTGAAGAACTGCGCGTATTCGGCGAGCTGGTCGGCGACCATGGCGGCGCGCGGCAGCTCGATCATCGTACCGACCATGTATTCAAGCGCCACGCCGTTCTCTTTGATCACCGCGGCGCCGATCTCATCGACGAGCTTACGCATACGCTTCATCTCTTCCTGGGTGCCGACGAGCGGGATCATGATATCGGGGATGACGCGCACCCCCTTCTTGGTGAGCTTGCAGGCAGCGTTGAAGATGGCGCGGGCCTGCATCTCGTATATCTCGGGGAATATCATACCCAAGCGGCAGCCACGGAAACCGAGCATCGGGTTCTGTTCGTGAAGTTCGCGCGCGCGGGCTATCGTGGCGTTGATCTTTTTCGCCTCGGCGCTTTCGGGAGCGAGTCCCTCAAGAGCCTTGGTCAGCTCCGGTATCTTCGGCAGGAACTCGTGGAGCGGCGGGTCGAGGAGACGCACGGTTACGGGCAGCCCCTCCATCGCCTCGAAGATGCCGAGGAAGTCCTCTTCCTGCATCACCTCAAGCTTTTTAAGCTGCGCCACACGCTCTTCCGTGGTGGTGGAGACGACCATCTCCTGCATGACGGGCAGACGTTCGGCGGCCATGAACATGTGTTCTGTGCGGCAGAGGCCGATGCCTTTCGCGCCAAAGCTGCGGGCGCGGCGCGCGTCCTCCGGGGTGTCGGCGTTGGCCCAGACCTGGAGGTTCGATATTTTGTCGGCGTCTTCGAGCAGTTCGCGGAAGTTTTCGTCAAACTGCGGCTCGATGAGCTCCATCTTTCCCAGAATGACGTCGCCGTTGGTCCCGTCAAGGGTAAGGAAGTCGTCTTTCTTGACGGTGACGCCGCCGACAGTGAAGGTTCCGCCCGCGAGGTCGATCTTCACCGATTCCGCGCCAGATACGCAGGGCTTGCCAAGGCCGCGGGCGACGACGGCCGCGTGGCTCGTCATTCCGCCGTGGCTCGTAAGAACACCCTGCGCCGCGAAGAGTCCGTGGATGTCGTCAGGGGTCGTCTCGGGGCGTACAAGGATGACGGCCTCGCCCTTTCCGCCGCGTTCGGCGGCCTCGTCGGCGTCAAAGACCACTCTGCCGACCGCCGCGCCCGGCGAGGCGGGAAGCCCCTTGACGATTACATTACGTTTCGCCTTCGGATCGATCTGCGGGTGAAGCAGCTGTTCGACCTGCTCCGGCGCGACGCGCGATACCGCGGTCTCGGCGTCGATGAGTCCCTCGTGGAGCATATCCATCGCGATCCTCACCGCGGCCGACGCGGTGCGTTTCCCGTTACGGGTCTGGAGGATGTAGAGTTTTCCTCTTTCAACGGTAAATTCTATATCCTGAGCGTCGCGGTAGTGGGTCTCAAGCAGCTTCGCGATACGGTGGAATTCTTTGTAGACCTCGGGCATCGCCGCTTCAAGCGAAGCGATGGGCACAGGGGTACGGATACCGGCGACGACATCTTCGCCCTGGGCGTTGATGAGGTATTCTCCGAAGAGTTTATTTTCTCCGTTGGAGGGGCTTCTTGTGAAGCAGACGCCGGTGCCGCAGTCGTCGCCAAGGTTTCCGAATACCATCGTCACGATGTTAACCGCCGTGCCGTATTCGGCGGGAATGTTGTTTATTTTGCGGTAGGTGATGGCGCGCGGCGTGTTCCAGCTGCGGAAGACGGCGTCTATCGCCAGACGCAGCTGCACCCATGGATCTGAGGGGAAGGTATGTCCGGCCTCTTCAACGATCTTCTTGTAGTCGACGACAAGTTTTTTTAGCTCTTCGGCGGGGATTTTGTAATCCTCTTTCACTCCGGCGTTCTCTCTCGCCTGCGCGAGGCGTTCCTCAAATTTGTCCAGGTCTACCTCGAGGACGACATCGGAGAACATCTGAATGAAACGGCGGTAGCTGTCATAGGCGAATCTTTCGTCGCCAGCCGATTTGGCAAGAGCGGCGACTGTATCATCGTTGAGTCCGAGGTTGAGGATCGTGTCCATCATCCCAGGCATCGAGACGGGAGCTCCTGAGCGTACCGATACAAGGAGGGGATTCTGCGAGGAGCCGAATTTTTTCCCGGCAAGTTCTTCCACTCTCGCCACCGCGGCCTCAACGTCGCTCCAAATGCTGGAGATGAAATCCTTTTCCTCCCAGTATTTATGGCATGCTTCGGTGGTAATGATGAATCCCGGCGGTACCGGAAGTCCTATCTTCCACATCTGGGCAAGGTTTGCACCTTTGCCGCCCAGTAGCGTCCTCATATCGGCGCTGCCTTCGCTGAAGTCGTAAATGTACTTTTTTGCTTCAACCATGCTACTACCTCCTCGAAATGAGAATAAAAACAGTCAACGCAACAATTTAGTGCGTTTTAACAGTTTTTTAACCTCTTAGAATCTGCCGCTATTGTAGCACCCTTTACGCTTAAAACTTATTATTTCAATATACTGAAATCTCCGATCTGCATAAAGAAGGCCTGGCATTCTTTAAGCAGCGCGATACGGTTCGCGCGCACCGCGGGATCGGGGTCCATCACGAGCACGTCGTTAAAGAACTGGGCGATCACCGGAGCCAGCTCCGCCATCGTCGCGGCAAGTTTATCCCACTCGCAGCGTTCGACGGCGCTCTTGGCCTCTTTCGTCAGCTTGCCAAGTTCTCCGTAGAGATTCTTTTCCGCCTCTGAGGTGAATTTCGCGGCATCGACGGAGCCCGCCTCTTCCCCTGACTTGGAGAGCAGATTTTTCACGCGCACCGCCGCCGTGATGAGTTCGGCGAACCACGCCTCGCCGCTCGCCTTGGTCAGGACCTCGGCCAGACGGTATATCTGCAAAGGACGGCTGGGAACGGTCTGCATCGCGAGGGCAACCGCTTCGTGGCTGAAGCCCTTCTCACGCAGCTGCACCTGCTGGCGCAGGGCGATAAAGGCCTTCATCTTTTCGATACGCTCCGGCGCAAGCTCAAGCTGCGCGGCCGCCATTTCGAGGGCCTTGTCCATGTCTATGTCGAGGGAGAGTCCCCAGATAAGTTCGTTGATGGTCCTCGCCGCGCGGCGCAGTCCGTAGGGGTCCTGCGACGAGGTCGGCTCGAGCCCTATTTTGTATATTGCCGTCAGCGTATCAAGACGCTCGCCGATGCCAAGCAGCGCGCCCGCTATGTGCGAGGGCAGTTCGTCTCCCGCGAATCTCGGCAGGTACTGTTCGTAGAGCGCGAGGGCGACCTCTTCCGGCTCTCCGGCCTTACGCGCGTATTCGCGTCCCATGACTCCCTGCACGTCGGAAAATTCGTAGACCATGTTCGTGACAAGGTCGGCCTTCGCGAGGTCGCAGGCGCGCGCGAGCTTTGTCCGGTCGACGTCGCTCCTGAGCTCGTCCGCAAGCCAGAGGGTGAGCTTCTTGATGCGCTGCACCTTGTCGTAGACCGAGCCCAGCTGTTCCTGATAGGTCACGTTCTTGAGCTCTTCGGCGCGGGTGTCGAGCGACTTCTGCTGGTCCTCTTTCCAGAAGAAGGCCGCGTCGTAGAGACGCGCGCGCAGAACGCGCTCGTTGCCCTCCCGCACGACGTTCATATCTTTCGCGCGGTTGTTGCTGACGCCGATGAAGTTGGCCATCAGTTTGCCGTTCGCGTCGTGGACCGGGAAGTAACGCTGGTTTTTGGCCATCGAAAGGATGAGCACTTCGGCGGGGATGTCGAGGAACTCCTTGTCAAAGCTGCCGTAAAAGGGTATCGGGTATTCGTTGAGATGCACGTTTTCCTCAAGCAGCTCGGGATCGACGGTGACCTTAGCGCCAAGCTCTTTTTCGATCTCGGCGACGCCGGCGAGTATCATCGCCTTGCGTTCTTCTGGATCGGTAATGACAAAATTTTCACGCATCGCCGCCGCGTAGGAGGCGGCGTCTTTCACCGGCACGGAGTCGCTTCCCATGAAGCGATGACCTCTGGAGGTGGTGCCGCTCTTTACGCCGCCGAATGATATATCGACGGGACGGTCGCCGTAGAGCGCCACGAGCCAGCGCACGGGACGCGCGAAACGCACCGATTTGTCGGCCCAGTACATGCTCTTCGGGAAGGAGAGGCGGTGGATGATCTTTTCAAGGAGCTGGGGCAGGACCTCCATCGTAGGCTGCCCGCTGGTGCGCTTCTCAGCCACTACGTACTCTGCGCCGCCGATGGTCTCGACCTTAAGCGCCGAGACTTCGACCCCCTTGCTGCGCGCGAAACCCTGCGCCGCCTTTGTGGGGTTGCCCTCGGCGTCAAAGGCCTGCGCCTTCATCGGCCCCTTTGAGACCTCTACGGAATCCTCCTGATGGTCGGAGAGCTCCTTTACCGTAATAACAAGGCGGCGCGGCGTGCACTCCGACTTGATCTCGCCATGCGGTATATGCGCTCCGGAGAGCTCCTCTTCCGCGTACTGGACGAGGTCGGCGAGCGTCTTCGGCATAAACCTCGCGGGGATTTCTTCGGTTCCTATTTCAAAGAGAAGGTCGGACATCAGCGGACGCCTCCTTTTTCGTATTTGTCAAATCTTCCCATCAGCGGATGGCCCATCTCCTCGCGCTGCTTGACGTATGCCTGACAGCAGGCGGAGGCAAGGTTTCTCACGCGGCCGATGTAGCCGGTCCTCTCGGTGACGCTGATGGCGTTTCTCGCGTCGAGCAGGTTGAAGGAATGCGAACACTTTAGAACGTAATCGTAGGCGGGAAGCACAAGTCCGGCTTCGAGCACGCGTTTCGACTCCGCCTCGTATTTGTTGAACAGATTGAAAAGCATATCGGTGTCGGCGATCTCAAAGTTGTATGTCGAATTTTCGACCTCGCCCTTGTGGTGAACGTCGCCGTATTTTATCTCGCCCACCCACTGCAGGTCGTAAACATTGTCAACCTTCTGGACGAACATCGCGATCCTTTCGAGACCGTATGTGAGCTCCGCGGGCACGACATCCATGTCCAGCGAACCCATCTGCTGGAAGTAGGTGAACTGTGTGACCTCCATACCGTCAAGCCAGACCTCCCAGCCAAGCCCCCAGGCGCCGGTCGTCGGGTTTTCCCAGTCGTCCTCGACAAAGCGGATATCATGCTCCGCCGGATCGATACCGAGCACCTTCAGGCTTTCGATATACATCTCCTGGATGTTGTCGGGCGTCGGCTGGATGATGACCTGATACTGGTAATAATGCTGAAGCCTGTTGGGGTTTTCTCCATATCTTCCGTCTGTTGGTCTTCTGGAAGGTTCAACGTAAGCTACGCGCCAGGGCTCGGGACCAAGAACACGCAGTGTCGTAGCGGGATTCATCGTACCGGCGCCGACTTCCAAGTCGTACGGCTGCTGGATGACGCAACCCTGAGAAGCCCAAAAATGCTCAAGGCGCATAACTATCTCTTGAAAATTCACCTTCTGTTGCCTCCTTTGATGAGTGCTGCTCTTCTATATTTGAATTATTTTAGCGCATATTGCTAAAATATGGCGATAACATTTTTAAATTCTTAATATAACAATCTTTTTGACGTGTTTCACATGACCAGAGGATGAATTTTTCATGCGGAAGGGCGACGGCCCGCCTAAGCTCCGCGAGCTCCTCGGCGCTCACCGCCTCTCCTTTGCCCTGCGAACAGCGGCGGCAGCACATCCCCGCCTGCGTCAGCCAGCCTCCCTCCGTAAGCAATCCGCCGCATTCGACGCAGAGGTCGAGGGAGGGGGCGATCCCCATGAGGTTCAGCAGCTTCCAGGTAAAACGAAGCTCCACGATGTAAGAGGGGCATTTTTCGCGCAGCTGTACCAGCGAGCTCCAGAGCATCCGCAGCAGCGCGTCGTTCTCGCAGTCCACCGGTGCCTCCTTCGAGGTCCGCCTGTAGATACGCAGCGCGCAGAGAAGGGCCGCCGGCGACTGGCGCAGCGACAGAAAGTCCTCTTTGACCTCCGCGCCCTGCAGGTATAGTTTTGACGGGCTCTGATAAAGTAAAAACTCGCCCCAAGTCAGAGGTTCTGTGGAGCCTCCGAAGCGGTTTTTTCCCGTCGCCGCGGGGGCGCTGACCCACCGCGGGCCAAACTCGCGCATAAAAAGCAGAAGGGACTGCCCCTCCCTGGAGGAATCCCTTCTTAGAAGCACCGTTCCCGTCTTTGAGTAGTGCCCCTGCGGCAGCCGGACGGGAATCAACTATTGTACCCCAGCCTCCGCAGCTCTTCCGGCGACTTACGCCATCCCGGCTTCACCTTTACCCAAAGCTGAAGAAATACCTTATAGCCGAATTTCTCCTCAAGTTCTTTGCGGGCTTCGCTGCCGATCTGTTTCAGCATCGCGCCGTTCTTACCGATGATGATCCCCTTCTGCCCTGGACGGTCGACGATTATCGTGGCGCGGATATCGCAGACCTTTTTATCGGGAAACTCGTCGGGACTCTTGAACTCGTCGATGATCACGGCCACTCCGTGGGGGACCTCTTCGTTGGTGTGGCGGAATATCTTCTCGCGGATGACCTCCGAGGCGAGAAAGCGCTCTGTCGAATCCATCAGCATATCCTCGGGATAGATCGGCGGCTGCTCCGGCAGCAGGGCGCTGATCGCCGCCGCGAGCTCATCCAGCCCGCGGCGGTTGTTGGCCGACACGGGAACGACGGCGGCGGGTTTTATGTATTTTTCATAGACCGCCGCGGCCTTTTTATAGTCCTCAAAGTCCGCCAGCTTGTCGATCTTGTTCACGGCCAGCACGACGGGCTGTGAGACGTTCTCCAGCACTTTAAGAATGATCTCGTCCTTTTCGCTCACGGCGCGGTCCTGCGCCTCGACGACATAGCAGACGGCGTCCACAAGCATGAGGGACTCTTCCGCCTCTTTCATCATAAAGTCGCCCAGCGCGTGCTGAGGCACATGAATGCCGGGGGTGTCCACAAAGACGATCTGTTCGTCTTCCGAGGTATATATGCAGCGCACGGCGTTGCGGGTGGTCTGCGGCTTCGGAGAGACCGCCGCCACCTTCTCCTTAAGCAGCGCGTTTATTATCGACGATTTTCCCACGTTGGGACGTCCCAGCAGAGCGGCAAAACCGCTGCGGAATTTTTTATCTTCACTCATTAACATTCACTCTCTCTTCGGCCGCGCCGTCTCAGCGATTTTCCTCCAAAGAAAACGAAAGCGGCAGCAGCTCTCTTAATGTATAGATCACAGGTTCGTCGGCATCCTTCAGCACTACGGCCATATCGGGATTGAATTCGGCGAGAAACTGGCGGCAGGCGCCGCACGGCGGGCAGAAAACACCCTCTGGCCCGGCCACGGCGACGGCAAGCGGCAGACGCAGCCCTTTAGTGAGGGCGGTCGTCATCGCGTTGCGTTCCGCGCAGATAGAGAGGCTGTAGCTGGCGTTCTCCACGTTGCAGCCGGAGACGGTGAGGCCGTTTTCGAAGAGCAGCGCCGCGCCTACGCAGAAGCCCGAATAGGGGGCGTAGGCCGCCGCCCGGGCCCGGGCGGCCTCGGCGAGAAGTTTCTTCGCCGCCGCTTTCTCAAGCAGCGGATTATCCGCCATCGTCCTAGCCCTCCGCAAAAAATTCAGCGACCAGGGAGTCCTGGATCTGCCACATACGCTCGCGCTCCGCGTCGTCGGCATGGTCAAAGCCAATGAGGTGGAGGAAGCCGTGACAGATGACGAGCACCGTCTCGCACTCTGCGGTCTTGCCGTTATCGGCGGCGTTTTTCGCGACGATCTCGGGACAGACGATGATGTCGCCCAGCGTAAGCCGCTCCCAATCTTCCGGCGGCTCGAACCCACCGTCCTCATTTTCCCACATCGGAAAGGAAAGCACGTCCGTAGGACCGGCAACTTCCCGGTATTCTTCATTGATCCCGGCGATCTGATCCACATCCGCGAAGGTAAGCGATATCTCGCACTCCGCGGCCGCCTCGGGGAGGATCTTAGTTTTTTCAAGATAGGCGGACAGTATCTTCTCCAGCTTCTTTATCCTTTCGCCGCAGCACATGGAGCTGTTGCTCTCGTTGAATATCTCACCGCAGTGTATCGTGGTTTTCATCCTTTTCATCCTCCTCTTTTTTCTCTGTCTCGCCGGTATCGGCGACAGGAACGACGGCGGTTTCGATCGTGCCGGCGGGTATCTCTTTATGTTCTCCGCCCTTGAGCTTGGCCTCTTTGATTATCTCGTTGATATTCTTTACCTCGCGGGAATGATAGGTCGCCTGGAAGACCTCCATAAAGGCCTCCGTGATCAGCGACATCTCCTTCATCGTAAAGTCAACGTCGTTGAGCTGGTTGCTCTCGATCTTACTGCGAATGACCTGATTTATGAAGTCTGAAAGCTCCCTGTTATTCTCAAATGGCTTGTTGCGCGCCTTGACCGCGGCCTCCACGGAATCGGCGAGCATTACGAGCGCCGTCTCGCGCGACTGCGGCCGCGGCCCCGGATAGCGGAACTGGGCCTCGGTGACATTCTCGCCGAGCGCCTTCGCCTTTTCGTAGAAATACCTCTGCGAGGTGGTGCCGTGATGTTCGCTGATGAAGCGGCGCAGGGACTTTGGCAGGTTGGTCTGCGCGGCGATGTCAAGCCCCTCCTTCACATGCGATATCAGCAGCTGCCCAGAGAGCGTCGGCGGCAGGCTGTCGTGGATGTTCTTGCCGTGACGCTGGTTTTCAACAAAATACTGCGGGTTCTTGAGCTTGCCGATGTCATGATAGTAGGCGCCCGCCTTTACAAGGAGCCCGTTCATGTGCAGCTTGTCTGCCGCCGCCTCGGCGAGCGTACCGACCATAAGGACGTGGTTGTAGGTTCCGGGGGCCTCCATCTGCAGCCTCTTGATGAGCGGCTGCGAGGGATGGCTCAGCTCAAGCAGCCGCAGCGGCGAGAGGACGTCGAAGACGTTCTCCCACAGAGGCAGCAGCGCGACGACGATCGTCCCCCAGATCGCGCTGAAGAGCACCGCGCCGAGGGCGAGGTTATAGTCGAAGTAGAGGCCGAGCCCCCAGTGAATACAGATTGAGGCGGCCCCGAGGCAGAGCCCAAGGAAAAAGAGATTGCGCCAGATGGTGATGCGGTGGTTCGGCGGGTCTATAAAGAGGATGCGGCCGATGCCCGCGGAGAAGGCCGCGAGGATACAGCCGAGACATACGATGCCGGGATTGGTGCCAAAGGCGATGATGACGCTGATCACGCCGCCGCCGAAGATGATATGGAATGAAAGCGATACCGGCAGTGTAAGGCAGAGCCAGCCGGTAAGGCCGAGTACCGCCATCGAGTAGCCGCCGAAGCGGGCGAAGACGACCTCGAGGGTCCAGACGACGGAGAGCACGACGGCGATGTATATCCATTCGCGCATTGAAAGTTTTTCACGCAGGCCGCTGGCGATCCACACCGGCCAGAAGCTCCAGATGGTGATCGCGCCGAGGATAAAGATAAGGTGTTTCCAGGGGAAGGTGGCGTCGGGATAGCCCTGCGAGGCGAGCAGCTTCGCCAGCGAGGGGGTGACGACCTGCCCCTTCTGTACCAGCACGGAGCCGGGACGTATCTCCTTTATGACGGAGGGTATCTGCGCGGCGACATCTTCGCGCAGCTTTTGGACCATCTCTCCGTCGGACTGCAGCGAGGGGTTGAGCAGAACGTCGAGCATCTGAAAGGCGACGTTGCGTTCGGACTGCGAGAGCTTCGTCTCCTTGAGGTATTTCCAGATAAGGGTGGTCTGCTGCTCACGATCCGTCGATTCGTCGCGGACTTTCCGCCCGATATCGAGGGCGGCCTCGACGATCTCCCTCTGCGAAGCGGCGCTCTGCCTGTTATATATACTGAGCAGCGGCGCGTTGAAGAGCTGTTTGAGTTCGCCCTTTTCCAGCAGTTCAAGACGCCGCGAGACCTCAAAGGCGATTTTTTCATCCTGCACCATGACGTCGATGATACGGGATGCCGCGCGCTGGCGCAGTTCGAGCGTCGCCGCCCGGTCCTCGTAGCGCGCGGAGGTGAGTGCGAAGTATGTCCTTTCGGAGGGGATACCGATCTGGTAGTTCTCCCTCCGGTCAAACATGTACCAGTTGACGCTTACAAGCAGCGTCGCGACACAGAGGAGGATAGCCCGAAAAATGATGTACTGCCTGTTTTCGCGCCTGAATGAAAATTTGCCGAATACGGCCTTTAAATTATCTTTCAGCCTGTTTTTCTGCTCTCCGTCTGTCATAGTCTTCGTAGGCCCTCACTATTCTCTGTACTATCTCATGGCGCACCACGTCGCCGTCGTTGAGCTTGATGAAGGAGACGCCGGGGACACCCTTCAGGATGTCCTGCACGACCTTTAGCCCCGATTCTTTTGTGCCGGGCAGGTCGACCTGCGTGACGTCACCCGTTATTACGGCCTTCGAGCCGAAGCCTAGGCGCGTAAGGAACATCTTCATCTGCTCGGGCGTAGTGTTCTGCGCCTCGTCAAGGATGATGAAACTGTCATTGAGCGTGCGCCCGCGCATATAGGCCAGCGGCGCGAGCTCGATGACGCCCTTTTCAAAGTAACGGTCGAACCTCTCAGCCGGAAGCAGCTCATAAAAGGCGTCATAGAGCGGCCTCAGGTAGGGGGCGACCTTTTCGTTCATATCGCCGGGAAGATAACCGAGGCGCTCCCCCGCTTCGACTACCGGACGCACGAGGATGATGCGGCTGATCTTCGCGGACTTCAGATAGGCGACGGCCTGGGCGACGGCAAGATAGGTCTTTCCGGTACCCGCGGGGCCGATGCCGAAGGTTATATCGTTGTCGCGGATGGCCTGGATGTAGCCCTTCTGGCCGTTCGTATATGGACGGATGGCCTTGCCCCGGTTGCTTATGCAGACGATGTCGTTATAGAGCGACCGCAGATTTACCGTCTCGCCGTTCTGGATACTGTGGAGTCCGTAGCGTATCTCTGCGCTGTTGAATTTATGGCCGGAGAGCGAGAGCTCGGCATACTGCACGAGCAGGTTCTCAAGCTTTTTTATCAGCGCTTCGTCGTCGCCCTTAATAGAGAGCGAGCTGCCCCGCGCGTATACCTTGACGGGGAAGCTCTGCTCTACAAGGCGCAGTATCTCTTCGTGCTCGGCGAGCAGCTTTACGACGGAGGCGTCGGTAAGCGAGAGGAGATTTTCGGCCTCCTGTTTTGTTTCTTTCATTACTTCAGAGTTCGCCTATACCCTTTCTACCGCCTTGACCTCGGGCACCTCAGCAATGACCGCCTGCTCGACAGTCATGCGCAGCGTCTCAAGCGCGAAGGGGCAGCTGCCGCAGGCGCCCTCCATCGCGACATAGAGCGTGGCGGTGGGTTCGTCATATTTTACGAAGGAGCAGTCGCCTCCGTGTGACTGGAGCGCGGGCGATACGTGGTTCGCAAGTACTTCCTTGATTTTTTCCTCTGTCGTCATAAGAATTCCTCCAAATTTATTTGTTTTTTGCTTCTTTCCAAAATCCATCCAGCTCGTCCAAGGTATAATCTTTCCACGGCCGGCCGGATTTTTCAACCGATTTTTCCACATCTCTGAAACGAGCGTCAAATTTTTCACAGGCCCGGTGGAGATTGATCTCAGGATCTATCCCCAGATGTCGCGAGAGGTTGACGGCGGCGAAGATGAGATCTCCCAGCTCTTCAGCGACATCCTCTTTGCCCTTGCAGGCCATCGCCTCTTTGAGCTCCGCGACCTCTTCCTCGACCTTGGCGAGTACCGGCGCGGTATCGCCCTTAGGCCAGTCAAACCCAGGCTTCGCGGCGCGCTCCTGTATCCGGTAGGCGCGCAGCAGGGCGGGCATTCCGCGGGGGATACCGGCCATATAAGAGGAGTCCTCATCCTTGCCTTTGCGTTCCGCCGTTTTTATCTGCTCCCAGTTGCGCAGCACGTCGTCGGAATCTTTTACGCTTATATCGCCGAAGACATGGGGATGGCGCCTGACGAGCTTGTTGATAAGCCCATCCATCACGTTCGAGATCGTGAAGTCGCCGCGTTCTTCGGCCATACAGGAGATAAAGACCACCTGCAGCATAAGGTCGCCGCACTCTTCGCACATATTCGGGATGTTCTGCGATTCTATCGCCTGGATAAGCTCGTAGGCCTCTTCGATTATGTAGCGGCGCAGCGACATGTAGTCCTGCTCCCTGTCCCAGGGGCAGCCGTCCGGCGCGCGCAGGCGCTTCATAACTTCAACCAGCCTGACAAATTTTTCCGACATTGCCTTTTCTTCCTGCATGGCAAATCCCTCCTGCCTGCTCTATTCTATCAGATTGACGCGGGATTTTGTTCCTGAATTATCCGCGCGATATCCTTAATTCCCGCAAACCCGCCGGGGCCGATGAAACCGTCCAGACGGCGGCGCCATTTGGGCGGCAGCTTCAGCCGCTCCCAGGCGCCGTCGGGGTTGCCCTGCAGTACCAGCTCATAGCGGCTGCAGATCATCTTCGTGAGCCCCAGATCACAGGAGGCGCCTTTGATCGCCGCGACATTGAATAAAAAATCCAGCTCGTTGGGTATCCTGCCGAAACGGTCCTCCGTCTCCTCGCGCAGCTCGCGGACCTCCTCCAGAGAGTCGGTCTTGAGCAGCCGCCTGTAGAGCGTGACGCGCAGATTTTCCTGCGGCAGATAGTCGCCGGGAATGGAGACGGGAAAGCCGATTTCCATCTCCATCTGCGGCCTGTAGGTACCCTTTATCTTGGAAATTTCCTCCGCGAGCAGGTCGCAATATTTCTGATAGCCGATTTTACTCGAGTTGCCGTGCTGCGAGATACCGATAAGGTCGCCGCCGCCGCGTATCTGGAGGTCGCGCTGCGCGAGCTGGTAGCCCGCCCCCAGTTCGTCGAGCTCGGCGATGGCCTCCAGCCGTTCGCTGGACTCGACGGAGATGTGGACGTTACTTGGATAGAACAAAAAGGCGTAGGCCTGCTCCTCCCGGCGTCCGACACGCCCGCGGAGCTGGTACATCTGGGCGAGCCCGAGCTCGTGCGCGTCGTCGACGATCAGCGTATTCGCCGCCGGGATGTCCAGCCCGCTTTCGACGATCGTCGTGCAGACGAGTATATCGATCTTTCCCGCGGCAAATTCGGACATCGTCTTTTCGAGCGCCGATTCCGACGTCTTGCTGTGCGCCACCGCGATGTTAAGCTTAGGGAAGAGGCGCTTGAGCATGACGGCGCGTTCCTGCAGGTCGTTTATCCGGTTATGTACGAAGAATATCTGCCCGCCCCTGTTCTTCTCGCGCAGCACAGCGTTCTTCAGAAGCTCCTCGGAGAAAGGACGCACCACGGTGATTACTGGCAGCCTCCGCTGTGGCGGCGTCTGTAATATCGACATGTCGCGCAGCCCGCTGATGGAAAGCGAGAGCGAACGCGGTATCGGCGTCGCCGAGAGCATCAGTACATCCACGCCCGGCATAGATTTTTTCAGGTGATCCTTATGCATGACGCCGAAGCGGTGCTCCTCGTCCACGATTATGAGGCCGATGTCCTTGAATTTCACGTCGTCGGTCAATATCCGGTGCGTGCCGATAAGGATGTCCACCTTGCCCTCGCTGAGGTCCTGTAATATACGTTTCTGCTGTCCAACTGGAACGAAGCGCGAGATCACCTCGACGCGTATCGGCGTATTGGCGAAGCGGGCGGTGAAGGTCTCGAAGTGCTGCTGTGCAAGCAGCGTCGTCGGCGCCATGATCGCCGTCTGTTTTCCCGCGAATACCGCCTTTCCCGCCGCGCGGATCGCAACCTCGGTCTTGCCAAAGCCGACGTCGCCGACGATAAGGCGGTCCATCGGCACGGGGCGCTCCATGTCGCGCTCCACATCCTCGATCGCGCGCAGCTGGTCGATGGTCTCCTTATAGGTAAAGCTCTCCTCAAGTTCGCGCATCATCTCCCGATTGTCGGGGAAGGAGAAGCCCTTGCTCACCTCGCGCTCGGCGTATATTTTGATAAGCTCCGCCGCGGCCTGCTCCGCCATCTGTTTCGCACGCGAAGCGGCCCGCTTCCAGTGCGAACCCTTGAGGTTGTCGGCGGTGGGCTCCTGCCCCGGCAGCGGCGACCACGGCGAAATTTTATGGAACTGCATCACGGGGATAAGCAGCCGCCGCTCCTCGGCAAACTGCAGAATGAGATATTCCTGTTCGCCGTCGGCGGTCTTTACCTGCTCCGCCCCCTGGTAGACGGCGACGCCGTATTCATCGTGGACGACCCATTGTCCCGGAATGAGCCCCGCGCCCCAGTCGCTCGGCGCTCGGTTCTCGATCCGCCGCCGGGCTACGGTGATGCCGGAGAGTTCAAGGTCGGTCATCACGGCGCACTTGGAATAGCTGTCGATAAAGCCTTCGCTCAGTATTCCCTCGCAGGCCTCAAAGCCGTTGATCCGCGCCCACTGGAGGTTGCGTTCCGCCTCCGAGACGACCTTTATCCGGTAACCGTCTTTGATCATTGAAAGGCAGTAGAGTTCTACCTCTTTAAGTTTGCCGCGGAAGTTGGGAAACTGCATGACCGCCATACGCGCGGCGCAGTTTTTTACGTCCGGCAGGATGCGCAGCCGCCTGTGGGCGGTGAAACCGGCGCAGAGCTTCTCCCATGCCTCCCAGGGCACGGTATCTTCGCGGTCGAGGCTCTGCCACAGCCAGACGGCGTTCTCCGCGGTCGTATCGAGCCCGTGCGGATCAAAGAAGAGTATCCGCATATCCTCGGGGAAATAGTTTTCCAGTCGGTTGTCGGACTTTGAAACAAGACTCTGCACCGAGCTTTTGCGGATGGTGCGCAGGCTCTTTTGTGTCTCTGGAACAAAGAAGCGTAGACTCTCCACCTCATCGTCGAAAAATTCCACGCGGACGGGATACATATCCGAGGGGCTGAAGATATCGACGATGCTGCCGCGGACGGCGAACTGACCGGGGGTCCAGACAAGGTCGCTCCGCTCGTATCCCTTCTGCTCGAGCCAGTCTATAAGACGGCTGCGGCCGGCCTCCCTGCCGCACTCCAGCTCCATATAGTCCCCGCCGGTCGAAAACGGCGCCATCAGGGAGGCGGGGGTGGCGGCGAGAACGCCGCCCTTGTATCGGAAATTTTCCAGGATGTCGCCGCGCACGATCCTCTGAGCCTCGCTCTTCAAATCATCCTCGGCGAGTATCATCTCCGGCAGTATCTTCACATTTTCAAGAACTCCGAGCTCCTCGGCGTCCGCCGCGAAGTCGCGCGCCTGGCGCGCGTCCGGCAGCAGTACTAGCAGGGGCTGTTTTATATCACGGCAGACCCAGGGGCGCATCGCCCCCTTTGAGGCGAGATGCACTCCCCTGTTGCGGAGCCACAGATCCTCGTCCAGCGCCGCCAGGGAGCTCCCCTGGCAGAGATCTTTATTCTCCGTCATTTAACCGGAAGCCGTTCGCCTTCGACATCGCCCTGTCTGCGTCGCCGGAGAGCCAGAGCACCAGCGCCTCCCAGGCGGCGTCTTCGATCTTGTGCCACTCCCGGCGCTGTTCCTGCGGTATCTTGCCAAGCACCCAATCTTTTAGGTCCATCCGGCCCTCGGGAGAGCCGATGCCAACGCGCAGGCGCGGCACATCGAGAGTCCCTAGCGCGCCAATGATTGATTTCAGCCCGTTCTGGCCGCCCGCCGAGCCGCTTTTGCGCATACGTATACGCCCGAAAGGCAGCGCGGCGTCGTCGGATATCACGAGAATGTCCTCGGGCTCCAGATTCTGGTAGCGCGCGGCCTCGCCGACGGAGAGGCCGCTCAGGTTCATGTAGGTGTGGGGCTCAAGAAAGGAGACTCGCTCGCCGCAGCAGAGCACGGGCCCCCAATAGGCCCCGCGGAATTTTATCTGCGGCTCCCGCAGCCCCAGCCTCGCCACAAAGGAATCGACGATCGTCCATCCGGCGTTATGGCGCGTCCATACATATTCATATCCCGGGTTTCCCAGGCCAACGATAAGTTTCATGATTAATCATCCCATAAATAAAACAAAAGACGCGTAACATCTACTAAGCGTCTTTAACGAAAAACCACAATATCCTCCGTCCGGAGCACAGATATAAGAGAGCGGCGCAACTTGACATCCGCCGGGGGCCGACGCCAAGTTGCCGCGCTCACTGCATATATAGTCGGTAAAGCTATTATTCCTCTTCCTTGGCCGCCTTGCCCTTGGCAACGACTTCGACTTCCTTGCTCTCCTCTTCGCCCTCAACTTCTTCATCGTCCGATGATCTGAGAGCCGAGATGTGAAGCACGAGAATCTCGGGGTCCGTCAGCACGGTGACGCCCTCAGGAACGGCGAGATCCTTAACGAATACTTCGGCGCCCATTTCAAGATCCTTCGCGTCAACGACGATCTCTTCAGGAATATCGCTGGGCTGCACTTCGACGAGCACAAGACGCGTGCTGTGCGTAAGGAGTCCGCCCTCTTTGACGCCCTTCGCCGTATCGGCGTTGGCGATGCGGACGGGGATCTCGACCTTCAGCTTATGTCCCTTAAGGACCTGATAGAGGTCGATGTGACGGATCTGACGCGTAAGCGGATGGCGCTGCACGTCACGGATAAGCGCGGAGGCCGTCGTGCCGTCGCTGATCGCAAGCTCGATGAGCGTCGTCTCTCTATGGCCGCTGTTTGCCACCGGCGCAATGGCTCTCACCGATACGGTGCCGGCAAGGCCGTTCTTGTAGTCAGGACCGTAGAGCACTACGGGGATGAGGTTCTTTGAACGGATTTTGCGGCAGGCTCCCGTTCCGGTGACCTCTCTCTTCGTGAAGTCGAGTTTTACTGTCTGATTCTTAGCCATGGGTGTTTCCTCCTCAGTATTTTTTACACTTATGTTTTTCTAAAATTATATCTCACTCCGCGCTTAACGGAAGAGAATGCTTACGGAATGCTCCGAATGGATCCTTCTCAGCGCCTCGGCGAAGAGAGGGGCTATCGAAAGCACAGTAATCTTTGCCGTCTGCTTCTCCTCTTTGAGCGGGATCGTATCCGTCAGGACCATCTCCTCGATCACGGAACCCTTAATCCTGTCGATCGCCGGTCCAGAAAGGACTCCGTGGGTTGCGCAGGCGTAAACCGCCTTCGCGCCGCGTTCTTTGAGAGCCTCCGCGGCCTTCACGATCGTACCGGCGGTGTCTACGATGTCGTCTACGAGGATGCAGGTACGGCCGTCGATATTGCCGATGATCTCCATAACTTCGCACTGGTTCGCGACTTCGTGCGAACGGCGCTTGTCGACTATGGCAAGGTCGGCGTTGTTAAGCTGCTCCGCGAACTTCCTCGCGCGCACAACGCCGCCGATGTCGGGAGAGACGACGGTCACAAGGTCATGCTCGATCTCCTTCGCAAGGATGCGGCGGAAGTATGAGGCAAGGAGGGGAATGCCTGTCAGATGGTCGACGGGAATATCGAAGAATCCCTGTATCTGTCCCGCGTGGAGGTCCGCCGCGATCACACGGTCGGCGCCGGCCTTCTCCAGCAGGTTGGCGATCAGCTTCGCCGTGATCGGCTCGCGTGAACGGGTCTTTCTGTCCTGACGCGCATAACCGAAGTAGGGCATGACAAGGTTGACGTGATAGGCCGAAGCTCTCTTGAGCGCGTCCACGATGATGAGCAGCTCGATAAGGTGCTCGTTGGCCGGCTCGCAGGTTGGCTGAACGACGTATACGTCTGCGCCGCGCACGCTCTCCTCGATGGAAACGCCGATCTCACCGTCGGAAAATCTGAACAACTTTGATGCGGAAAGAGGTACGCCGAGATTCATGCAGATATTTTCCGCGAACTGCGGATCTGCGCTGCCCGAAAATATTTTTACCTCTCGTAATCCTGCGGACATTTCATTTTCCTCCTTAATATAATTCCGTGAAGAATAATATATTAAAATTGATAACTTACTTTTTACCTTTGCCCCGACGACGGCGGCTCCAGCCCTCAATGTTTGACTGCCTCGCGCGGCCCACGCCGAGCGCGCCGTCCGGTATGTCGTTGGTGATCACCGAGCCGGCCCCGGTAGAAACGTCGTCGCCCAGGGTAACGGGAGCGACGAGCATCGTATCGCTGCCGATGAAGCAGCCGCGGCCAATCTTCGTCGGATTTTTCTTCTCGCCGTCATAGTTGCAGGTGATCGTCCCCGCGCCGATATTGGTATCATCGCCAATCTCGGCATCGCCGATATACGACAGATGCGGCACCTTTGAACCGACGCCGACGCGGCTCTTCTTTATCTCGACAAAGCGGCCCATATGAGCGTTCTCCAGCAGTTCGCCGTGCTCGCGCATAAAGGCGAATGGACCTGCCGATGCCCTCGGCCCAAGCGTTGAATCGTTAAGGCGTACTGACCCCTTGAGGTTCGCCTTTGCATGCACCACCGAATTACGCAGCACCGTGAAGCTGCCGATAAAGGCTTCGTCTTCGATGACCGTCTCTCCCCACAGCTGCACCGAGGGGTGGATGACTACGTCATGCCCAATCTTTACCTTTGGGCCGATCCACAGGCTCGCGGGGTCCATGCACTGCAGCCCGTTGTTTATCATAAAACCGCTGACGATACGGTCACGCATTATCCGCGCCGCCGCCGCCAGCTGCATCTGGTCGTTTATTCCGAGGAACTCTTCGGCATGGTCGGCCTTCACGGCCTCGACCCGGCCGCCGCGCGATTCTATCAGAGCAAGCGCATCCGGCAGATAATATTCCCCCTGCGCGTTGGCGCACGATATCTTGTCTATCACGCCGGCGAGCGCCGTGGTATCGAAGATATACATGCCGCTGTTGACCTCTTTTACCTCCCGCTGCCGCTCCGTGGCATCCTTATGCTCTACGACGCGCACCTTTCCATCTTCGCGGAGGACGCGGCCGTATCCGGTGGGATCTTCAAGGTCAAAGCTCAGGAAGCTGCAGGCGTTGCCGCCCGCCGCGTGGCGTTCGGCAAAGAAGGAGAGCGTCTCCGGTTTTATCAGCGGCGCGTCGCCGGCGAGGACCATCACGTTCTCAAAATTTTGCCACCACTCCTGGGCCAGCTTAGCCGCGTGGCCGGTACCCCTCTGTTCACGCTGCCATATTATCTCAGCACCGGGAAAGTTGTCTCTCGTCCAGCTCTCCACCAGCTCACCCTCGAAACCCACCATAACAGCAATATCCCCAAAGCCGGCATCCTGCGCCGACCTTAGAGGATAATAGAGGATAGGTTCTTCAAGCATCAGATGTAGGACTTTGGGAGTTTTACTGCGCATCCGCGTGCCTTTTCCCGCAGCCAAGAGCAGAACCCCAAACGGTTTTTTTGGCTGATTCACTTTTCCGGCTCCCTTCAAAAACACGTTTTAGATGATATGACCAGCTTTTATACATAACATGGCTGGGGTGGATGGACTCGAACCATCGATGTCGGAGTCAAAGTCCGATGCCTTAGGCCGCTTGGCTACACCCCATTATGTGCAACGGACATTATAACGTTAAATTACGTAAATCCGCAAGCCTAAAAAGTGTTTTTAGTGCCGTTATGAAAAATAATGGGGCTTATGACAGCAAAGTGCATAGGAGTTGTTTTCATCGCCAACCAGGCGAATGCGTTATCCTTGACAGAAACCGCTCCTCCGATTATACTCGCCACACAGTTGTTGTTAATACTGAGAAAAAATTGAATATTTGTTCCATACAAGAGCTGGGAGCTCTTGCCGATATTTTTAACGGGGAGGTAACTAAAATGCCTATAGAAGATAACTTAAAGTCTATTTTATCACGCTACATGTTATATATAGTACCCCCCGTATTTGTAGTCTACATGTTATCTATGCACTAATCTCTGTCTTTCATACATATTTAGTACCACCGCGGACTGAATCTTGGCATGTCTTTTTGTCTTTTCTGTTCCGCCAAAGCCATACCGCCAGTATCTCTACATATATCAATATAGCAAAAATACCGCAAAACAATGCCAGCCTTCTATATCGGCAATTAGCCGGGTATTCCGCATATCTCATGGACGGACGGAAAAATCTAGCTGGCAGGAACATAGGACATCCCCTTAGGCTTAGCGTTTATGCGTCGTCAGCCTGATTTTTGCGTGGAATTTTTTCGGAAGCGGTCAACACTGGCGGAACAAAATAGATTGGGGGCAGCTAAAAAAGATAACTTTTAAATACAGTTGACTAATTACCAAATTTCAGGATCTGCGGAGCTAGGGAATCCGGTATATGCCGGGGCAACCCCTGCTGCTGTAATCGGGACGAAACCGCATTATGTCATTGCCAAAAGGTGAGAAGACGCGGGAAACGGCGGAATTGTTTGTTGTGAGAGTTTTTAAGCCGTTTATGTGAAAGCGGGCATCAACGCCTTCACAAAGTAGGATGAACGAGAGCCAGAAGACCTACCGGAGATTCGGAGTTAGCGACGCGCAGCGGGCGCAGAACGGCGATCTTCCGCATGTATTTTTATATGCGAAACTGATGTCGTATATATTTTTAAGGGAGAGAATCGTTTTGCATCATCGAACGCTCTCTCCCTATTTTTGTATGGACTTATTGGCTCCAGGACAGGCGAAACTTTTAATTTTTGCCGGTTGAAAGGAGCTGAAAAGATGCTGCGATACGAAAAGAATATGCGCACCGTTATTTTTCCCATATTTACCTAGCCGTAAGAACGATATTTACCGAATTATATGGCTGGAAAAGATATCAGATTATATTTAAGGAGGAAAATAACGATGTCAAGAAAAAAATTATCCATTCAACTAGCGCTGATGGTGGCGTTTCTACTCTTCGCCGGCGGCGCGCAGGCCGCTGGCTGGATCGAATCAGCCGATGTAAGCTGGTATGAAGCAAACTCCGCCGACGTCACATTTACGATCAAGACTGCGGAAGAGCTTGCTGGGCTGGCAAAACTGGTGAACGATGGAACGGAGCTGTTTGAGGGTAAAACTGTACGGCTCGGAAAGGACATAAACCTTTCTGGTAATGTATGGACAGCTATTGGATGTTATGAAGGCCCTAATGTTTATACAAAAACCTTCCTTGGTGAATTTGACGGGTACGGCTTCACTATTCGTGGTTTAGGTAAAATCGCTTCAGCAGAGTGCAAATATCCTAATTATCTCGGACTCTTTGCTTATATACACTTACAGAAGACACAAATAGCGAACCTGAATGTAGAAGGTGATATAAGCCCTGCAAATAACGACACGGAGTACAATGTTGCTCCTATTTTTTGCCATACGATGTCATCTAATTGGAGTCAGACAAATAAAACAATAAAAAACTGTTCTTTTACTGGGAGTATTGAAAACTTAACCGGAGGAGACACCGGGGGAATCACTGCCATCACATATTGCGGGTTACTGAATTGCCATGTTTCTGCTGACATAAGAGTCTCAGGAGGCAACGTTGGCGGTGTTGCAGCAGAAATAGGCCGTACTATGGAGAATTGCTATTTTGAAGGAACAATCACAGGCTCTGCTTCCAATGCTGGCGGGGTTGTAGGTAACTCCGTACGTGTTGGAGAAATAATAAACTCAGTTGCAGTATGCATTAACGGTAGGAATTGAATACAGTGCTGCTGATTGCAAAGTAACCTCAAAGAATGGAATGTCTGGAGGTCTGATTGGTTCAATACCTGAAAATGGCGGTTACATTTCAACATCAACATTTTCTTTTATTGGATGCGAATGGCTCAAAGAAGCTGATTCTCCGCAAGACATAGCAGGGAATACAGAGACACTGGAAAAAACTGTGGCCGACAAAAATCTTCAAGAAAAATACAACGTAACAATTGTCAGTGATGCAAAAAATTTGCATGCCGCATCCGTGGCCTTTCCTCCAATTATAAAATTGATAGAAAACGTGCCATACCATGTGGAAGCTGCAATTTTTCCACGTAAATTCGGTAATAAAGATGAAATTGCGGTATCATGGGCAGAAACAGATAAATCTTCATTAAAAATTACAAAAGGAAACCTTGGTAACGTTGTATTAAAAGGGCTAAAGGCTGGGAATAGTGGGATTACTGCCCTTTTAACCGGGTTCCTTGGTGGAAATAGCTGGACGCTCAATTCAATTGTCAATACTTCGCTTGTTGGACTTACCTCACTTGTATTGGATAAAAAGGAAATAAGTTTATCCGGCACTGGTTCAACCCAAGAGGTAACAGCATCAATAACACCTGAAAACGGCGCTTCATACCCAGAACTGATGTGGAGTTATAAGGCGATCTCCGGCGATGCGGCCACAGATAACGATCTTGAGATAACCTATATCGAATCGACGCACAAGGTAAAGGTAACCCTTGTCAATTTCATCGAAGGCGCACAATACAGACTCACGGCCACAACAAAAGATGGGACTGATCTATCTGCCTCTTTGGTTATCTTGGCCAATGCAGATCCTGCAACATCAAGAGGCGGAAACTCAGGCGGCTGTTCTGCAGCCAACTGCGGACCCCTTGCGCTGCTAACGCTGATCCCCGCAGCGTTTATGACTACACGCTGCAAACATAGACACAGGAGATAGGAGATAGTAAGAAGATGAGCAAAAAAATATTCTATATTATGAGACGCACTACTGCCGCATCACTGGCGGCGTTCCTGTTGATTTTTATATTTGCTGCGATGTCATTCGCTGACTCGTGGACAATTGACACAAAGTGGTATGACGACTACAAAACAACGCGTGGTACAAAGGAAAAACCATTCCTCATATCAACTCCCGAAGAGTTGGCCGGGCTCGCACAGTTAACCAATAAGGTCGGGAACTGGGCAAATCCCAGCGTTTTGTTTAAGGACAAATATGTACTGCTTACACGTAACATCGACCTTCAGAGCAAGGAGTGGGCGCCGATAGGGTGGAAGATCGACTATAAAATCGTTACGAGCGGCTTTAACAAGATACCGAACTACAAGGGTTTTGACGGTACCTTCGACGGCGGAGGTCATACGATATCCGGCCTTTCGATCGTCACATGTGAAAACCTCTACGTGCACAACACAGTTCAAAGCGAGACAGCAGGACTATTTGGATACCTTGACAACGAGGGAACTGTAAAGAATTTGGTTGTCAAGGGAAACGTAAACGCCTCAAAATGTGAAGGTGTGGGCGGCATCGCCGGTTGGGCAGATGGTGTTATTGAAAATTGCGCCACAGATGTCTCCATTTCCGCTACCAGCTCCAAGAGAGGTTATGCAGGAGGTATCGCCGGACTCAACGGCAATCCTAAAGGTGACGGAACAGGCCCTGTAACGGATGGAATCAAGGCCATGATACGCAACTGCGTTGTTTTTGGAAATGTAAGCTCAACACCCTTGAGTTTTTCTTACGCAGGCGGCATCGTAGGCTTCTCAAACTGGTACCATGGCGAGGTTCGCAACTGCGTTGCTCTCTGCAAATCAATAATCGCCGGCATGGATGCCGGTGGCATCTTCGGTGGCTTCAACAGTAATATCACAGCGAACTCCGTTTCCGTAGCCGCAAAGGTGAAGGCATCTTCCGCCTCTGGTATCGTCGGCGCTTACGGGTACGATTACCAAAACTGCTACTGGCTAAAAGTCACTGACGATCAGCCGCAGAATGGCAACTCGTCAATGGGCCATTATGAGTATGGCAGAGTGACGGACGAAAGCAAGTTGCCTGTGGCCGCCGCGATATTCGACGCTGCAGACTTCGGCACGATAAAGCCAGGTGACGAAAGAGAGATACATATTGTCTCATATCCAACACAGGCAGATGCCTCTGGGCTTAAATATACATGGCACGTAGACGATACAAAACTCCAGATAGTGAGCGGGCAGGGCACAAAGACAATTAAGATTAGGGCTCTCGACGTAACGGAAGATATATCTTACGCAGCTCTCTCCGCCGACGTAACGGGCCTTCTTGGTTATACGGACGCAGGTTCAGGTCAACCCAAAGACAGGTACATATCAAATTTCGACACTTCGGTAACTCTTGAGGCCACATTAAAGTTTTCCTCGGCAAGTATACCTGTGGAATCTATAATAGCTTACGGAGACACATCGGATATTATGGAAGGGGAAACTAGAAGCCTTGGCGCCGCCGTTATTCCCTCCGACGCTGATGATACAAGTGTCACTTGGGCACTTACAGCGCTCTCTGGCGAAGCGCTTTCCGACGACGTTATACTAAACCAGAAAGATGACGGGACACTCGAAGTCACACTACGAAAGGGACATGAAAAGGCTTACGGATACACCTTCACTGTTGCAGCTAAGAACAGCGATCTCAGAGATTCCATCACAATCACGGGCGCGCTGGTCAAAGACGTAGACATATCTGGCGTCATTCCAATCGGAGATGTTGTACCGACATATGCCGAAGCATTGAAACCTATCGGTGCAACATCGGACATGCTCGTAGACATTGCAGCTTCCTGTAAAAGTGATATTTCCGCATTTAGGACCAATTCAGCGGGAGTAGTATTCTTAAGCTCCGCCAAAGTCAATGCCGCGGTCGACTACGCCGCCTCTATGGATCATGTGGAGGTAACGCAGATAAAGCCGCTGCCCGTTATCCAGATGTCAACCTCTCAGCCGGGCAAGCTGGCGGTGACGGCGCTCGTCGTCAGCGGTGACGTGCTGATGGCCGATACCCCGCAGAAGGTCGCGCTCGTCAAGACACGCCCTGACGGTACCGGCGAATTCTTTGCCTACGCCGAGGATCAGGATGCCTTTGGCAACAAACGCTTTACTCTGCAGACGATGGACGACAAGATGATGGCCCTGACAGATAGGATAGAACCAGCCGCTTCCTACAAGCTAGTCCTTTATATACAGGACAATGGCGGTTTCGACATCGATCCGGCTGACTGCAGCATTATCGATCCTGTCGCAGTCGTCAGGCTCGCAGAGGACTCTTCGGCCCCAGCCGGCGGCTCATCCGGCGGCGGCTGCAACAGCGCAGGATACGCCGGAATCATCCTGCTGGCGGCAATCCCAGTTCTTTCGCGCACCTTAAAGAAAAAATCACCAAGGTAATTTAGAGCAAATCATAGCCCGCCACGGCTCGTTTACGAGCCGGAGGCGCCCTTATGACTGAAAGGCTGAAGAGATGAAAAAATACCTTTTTATCGCAGCGCTGTGTCTGTGCCTTGGCGCGGGAGTGGCGGCCGCGGCGGATGACACCGTAGGGCTGCCGGAGGAGAAGATCACCACCGACGCCGAAGTGGAGGATAAGCTGCTCCTTTCACCCGGCAGCGTCACCGTCATCAAACCGCAGGAGATGAAGGGAGAGCAGAAGACTCTCCCAGAACTGCTCAAGCAGGTGCCGGGGCTGCATATTATCGAAACGAAGGGGCGCGGCGCCTATACTACCGCCTCCGTGCGCGGCAGCAGCTCTTCACAGGTCTCCGTCTATGTCGACGGCGTGCTGATGAATCTCGGCAGCGAGGCCGCCGTCGATCTTTCCACCATTCCCGTGGAGAATGTCGAGAGGATCGAGGTCTACCGCGGCTATATCCCCGCGCGCTTCGGCGGCGCCTCTATGGGCGGCGTCATCAATATTATCACGGTACGGCCGGAGAGGGCCGGCGGCTCGGTGACCGCCGGCCTCGGCTCTTTCGGACGCCTCACGGGCGGGCTCTCTTATAATACGCCGCTGGGAGAGGGCGCGCTGATGGCCTCCGTCAATTTCGACCGCACGGACGGCGATTTCGAGTATTGGAATGATAATAATACTCCCTATACTCCGGACGACGATTATAAGGCGGAGAGGCAGAATAACGGCTATAAGAATTCAAACGTCCTGCTCAAGTGGAACAGTGAGAGGTGGCAGGTGGAGGGCGGCTGGAAGCGCAACGACCGCGAGCTGCCCTATTCTGCCCCAGGGGCGGACAAGCCGGACAGCGTGCGCGGGGCGACGCAGGTGACGGACCAGTGGAATACGGTCGTGACGCGACGCGGCAGGATGGGCGATCTCGATTATGGCCTGAGGCTCGAGTATCTGCATCAGATTAAGGATTATGACGATCCCTCAGACACGATCGGCGGCTGGGGCGAGCAGCATAACCGGTATGAGACAAAGCGCTTCGGAGCCGCCGTCGACGGCTCGCTGCCACTCGGGGAGAATCATCTCGTCGAGTTTCTCTGGAATTATTATAACGAGGAGCTCCATACGACGGGAGATATCGTGAAGAATTTCGGCGGACGGTAGCGTCATACGCGCAATTCATGGAACGGGCAGATACAGGACACGATCAGCCTCAACCGGACCGGGGATCTCTGGCTCACGCCTATCGTACGCTGGAACGCCGCCGAAGGGGTCACTGAGTTTTCCTGGGGGGCGGCGCTGACCAAGAAATTTGGCCAAGGCTGGACGGCAAAGGTCACGGGCGGCACATATAACCGCGCCCCCAATCTTTACGAGCTTTATGGCGACGGCGCCTTCATCATCCCCAACGAGGGGCTGAAGTGGGAAGACGGCACGCAGTACGACGTGGGGATTGCCTGGGAGGGAGAGCTCTCCAAGGCCAGCGTCAAAGCGGAGCTCACCTATTTTTACCGCAAATCGAACAACCTCATAGATTATCTGATGGTCAATCCAAGATACGCACAGTATGTGAATATCGGAAACGCGGAGATATCGGGAGTTGAACTTGAAGCGACGGTGAAACGTGACAAGTGGGACCTCTATATCTCCGCTACATGGATGGATCCCAAGAATAAGACTTCGGGATATATGTATGACGACCCGCTGCCGAACCGTCCCGAGTGGGAGGGGCTGCTGCGGGTGAGCCGGAAGATATTGAAGGACGACAGGGGTACTCTCTTCGCGGAGCTGCACCACATCGGGAAGAATTATTACGACATGCAGGGCGAGGTCGGCTGGGATAATCTGACGACCTTCGGGCTCGGCATGCGCTGGCAGTTACGCGACGACCTCAAGCTGGTCTTCGGCGTGGACGACGTTTTCAACGCCGGACCCGACGTGATGCTCTTCGCCACCGGCAACGGGCCGGAGAGGACTCTGTGGTATCCGATACAGGGAAGGGCCTTTTACGCCTCTCTGATCTGGACCTTCTAGAACGACAAATTGCATTATATAAAGAAAGAAGAGGAGGAAATACACATGCGCAGAAAATTTATCATGCTGATGCTCGCCCTCAGCCTGTTGGCCGCATCGCTGCCGGCACAGGCGGATCTGCTCTTTACCAGGCAGGACAATGGATACTCCAATACGGCGCTGGGAATCATCCAGGGCGCCGGAGATCCCGTTTCACCGCTCGTCAGCAACATGGGGGGTAACTCGGGACAGGGGATATACCCTTTTAAAAACGCCGACGGTAATTTCAGGATCGCGATAACGCTCTACACGGGAAACGGTACCGACGTTATCTCCATTTACAATCCCGGGGAACAATCTCAGTGGACACAGCAGTCGTCATGGAAAGCCCCGCTGCGCGAGGCTACCACCACTCTCCATAATACCAGAATGATGGTGGAGATGGGAGGCAGCCTCTACGCCACAGCCTACGATATCCCTATCGTCAGCCGCGTAAGTACAGCCAATGACGTCTATAAACAGGATAAAAAATACGAATATTACCATAATGATTCGAAGTATAACGGACACGGGGAAGCCTTAAACGCCTATAACGGGAATTTGTACGCGATCTTTACCGGCAGCAACGACCCCTGGAACACGACATCGGGATCATACCGGCTCAATCAGCTTGTAAAGCTTGACTCCGAGCTCAACGAACTGGCGCGTGTTGAGATGAAGGGCAAAAATCTCGACGGCTTCACACCGGGCGCGTATTCCCAGAAAGAGGCCAGGTTGTACGTCGCCACGCTGGGCGGTGTACAGAAGTTTGGAGACGAATGGAATCCCGAATCATGCATAGAGATGGCGGACCTCAATACTATGGAGGTCACCAGCCTCATAACCGCGGGAGAGATGAACGTTGTCGACCCAACCTTTAAGCATATGTTTGACGCCGTGGTCTTCGTCGGAGACAAGGTATATATACAGGCCGCCAAATGGACTTCGGGCGAGGACTACACCGCCGGATACAGCATCCGCATCTATGAGACGACGCTGGAAAAGCTGAGTAAAGGCGATATCGGTAAGCTGCTGAGGGATTTCACAGGTGATTACGGCTATCGCCTGGGACTGGCATATGACGAGAGTACAAATTATCTTTGGGCAGGCGTCGGCTACAGCCTCTGGCGCTACGACGGTGCAAACTGGACCGAGTTCGGAAGCAACGCCCTCAGCGGCAATATCTCCGCTTATACAGCGGTAAGCCCGACGGGAACCATTACGCCGGTCGAACCGGACACTCCGTCGGGAGACGGCGGCGGTGGCGGCGGATGTAACGGCGACTGGGGAGCGATAGCTCTTCTGGCACTGATGCCGCTCTTCTTGAGAAGGCGCGTCTGAACAAATAAGTGATAATGAGCACAGCAACGCTCATCGCTGAATTTAGCATAGGTAATTAATTGACGCCAGCCTCGTACGATTTTTAAGAGGCTGGCCTTCCATGCTTTATATCTCAACGTCAAATCTCAGTCATCAGATAATCTTCTTCACCAGAGTATAGTAATTCGCGGGGAAATATTAAAAAACAAAAAAATACGCGAACTCGGCTGACGCGGGTTTTGTTGACAAAAGGCGGTTCTTGCTGTAAGAATAAATAGTTAGTGATATAAAACAGACGGTAAGCGCCCAGTAAGGGAATCCGGTGAGAATCCGGAGCAGCTCACACTACTGTAAAAGCTACGAAACGCCATCGGCCACCGGGACACCGGGAAGGCGGCGAAGTAGGACTGAAGCTTTAAGTCAGGAGACCGATCGTCTGTTTCACAGCGCGATTTTGTGGAGGGATCGTGGTTCGTGCGAAAAATACCGCCGTTACCGGCGCGTACGCACCCTGTAGGTTGTGAAATCCGGGGCCTCCATCTTGGAGGCCCCTTTGTTTTATCTGAAAGAGGGGTATCTGTGAACAATCAAAAGGCCGAATACTATTTTACCGCCATCGTCGGACAGGAGGATATGAAAAAGGCTCTGATCCTCAACGTAGTCAACCCGTCTCTCGGCGGAGTCCTTATACGCGGCGAGAAAGGGACGGCAAAGTCCACCGCCGTACGGGCACTCGCCCAGCTTTTGCCGGAGGAAAAACGGGTCGCGGGCTGCCGGTTCGGATGCGATCCCGACGATCCTGCGCATATGTGCGGAGATTGCCGTGACCGCCGTGAGGCGGGAGAGGATCTCGCCTTCGAGATGCGTTCCATGGGAGTCGTGAATCTTCCCGTAAGCGCGACGGAGGACCGCGTTGTCGGTACGCTTGATATAGAGTACGCCTTAAAGACGGGAGAGAAAAAATTCGAGCCCGGTATTCTGGCGAAGGCCAACAGAAATATTCTTTACGTGGACGAGGTCAATCTCCTTGACGATCACGTGGTGGACGTTCTTCTGGATTCCGCGGCGATGGGAGTCAACACAGTGGAGAGAGAGGGCGTGTCGTATACACATCCGGCAAGGTTCGTCCTCGTCGGCACGATGAATCCCGAGGAGGGAGAGCTTCGCCCGCAGCTAATCGACCGCTTCGGGCTCTCTGTGACCGTCTCCGGCGAACACGACACGGAGAGGCGCATGAAGGTGTTGGAAAACCGTCTCAAATATGAAAACGATCCGGAAGGTTTTTTCAAGGAGTATGAACCGAGGCAGAGAGATCTACGCGAACGCATTCTCAGGGCGAGATCGATCCTGCGCGAGTGCCGCTACTCGCGGGAAATACTGCGCTGCATCGCCAATATCTGCATTGAGCTTGAGGTGGACGGCCATCGCGCCGACATCACCATGCTTAAGACGGCAATGACCGCTGCGGCCTGTGACGGACGCAGAGAGGCCACGCGCGCGGATGTGATGGAGGCGGCTAAGTTCGCACTGCCCCACCGCATGCGGCGGCGGCCCTTTGAAGAGATATCCTTTGATATATCTAGAATCGAGGGGATCTGACCTTTGCCGCCCATCTGCAGGACACGCTCTCTCAATCTTTTCATATTTATCATGCTTATCGTCGGCACGGCTGCCGTTTTTTTGCTCAACGTCGGCGCCGGTTCCACGGATATCAGTGTCCGCGATATATTAAGGATAGTTTTCGGCGGACTCTCGCCCGATGACAGCGCCTCCATGATAATCCGCCGCATCCGTGCGCCGCGGGCCTGTGCGTCGCTCGTCGGCGGGGCTGCTCTCTCCGTCGCCGGACTGTTGCTACAGACCTTTTTTGCAAACCCCATCGTCGAACCATATATTCTCGGGATATCGTCAGGTTCGTCGCTCTTTGTAGCGGCGGTCGTGCTCGGAGGCTTCACCGCCGGTTTCGGCTATATAACGCCGCTGCTCATCTTCTCCGCCGCTTTCGCGGGGGCGCTCTCGGTCACCGCGGTCGTCATTCTGGCCGCAAGACGGGTGCGCAGCATGCTAACACTGCTGATCATCGGCATTATGAGCGGCTATCTATGCGGCGCGGCGACAAGCATTTTATCGGCTTTTGCCGAGAGAGAGGCGGTGGCGAATTTTGCCATGTGGACGATGGGTACTTTCGCGGGCTTCACATGGAAACACCTGCGCATCATGGCCGCGATCGCCGTACCGATGCTGCTGTTCTCCGTTTGTCTCGCGAAGCCGCTCAACGCACTCGCCCTCGGCGACAGCTACGCGGCAAGTATGGGGGTAAACGTCAAAGGAGTCCGCGGCGCGATAATATTCATCTCCAGCATCCTCACAGCCGCTGTTACCGCCTTTGCAGGTCCCATATCCTTCATCGGGCTTGCGGTGCCCCACATGTGTCGGATAATTTTCTTTACCTCCGACTGCCGGATACTGATCCCCGCCGCCGCCCTCGGCGGCGCTTTCGTCAGCGGCATCTGCGATTTCGCCACGCGGAACATAATGGCACCACGGGAGCTGCCTCTGGCGGCCATTACAGCCCTGATCGGCGCGCCGATCGTCGTCTGGCTGCTCGCGGCCAGGAGGCATTCGCTGTGACCGCCGTCTTGAACGCGGAACAGGTCGATGTCGGTTACGACGGCGGCGCCGTCGTGTCAGATATCAATACCTCCGCGCTGCGCGGGCAGCTCATCTGTCTCTTAGGCCCTAACGGAGCGGGAAAGTCTACCATTCTGCGCACGCTGTCCGGACATCTGGCGCCGCTGGGCGGCACTGTATATATCGGTGGGAAGTCGGTCACGAAGATGAGCGAGAACGAAAGGGCTAAAAAACTTTCGGTCGTGCTCACGGAGAAACCGCCGCTGCACATGACAACGGCCAGGGATCTCGTATCGATGGGCAGGTCGCCGCATACAGGATTCTGGGGCAGGCTGTCAGAGACCGATGAAAAAAAGGTACTGGAAGCCATGGATACCGTAGGCATCTCCGAGCTTGCGGAGAGGGCGTTCATGGGACTCAGCGACGGCGAAAAGCAAAAGATCCTCATCGCGCGCGCCCTGGCCCAGGAGCCTCAACTGATGATACTCGACGAGCCTACCAGCCATCTGGATATAAACAGCAGGATAGAGATCATGAACATACTCTCCCAGCTCGCGCATCAAAAGGGGCTGACGATCATCATGTCCATTCACGACATAGATATCGCGCTGAAGACCTGCCAGAATGTGATCCTGATAAAGGACGGACGTCTGCTGAGCCAGGGAACGCCTGAGGATACCATCGGTGATCGGACCATCGAAGGTCTTTATGACATAGAAAAGGCCTCTTATGATACGCTGCTCGGCAATATGGAACTGCGCAACACCGCCAAGCCGCTGCTCTTTATCGTAGCAGGAGCTGGAAGCGGCATTCCCCTCTACAGGGCCCTCACCCGCAACGGATTCGGCTTTGTCACCGGGATACTGCACGAGGGGGATATCGACTGCCGTGTCGCCGCCGATATGAGGATCGAGGTCGTCAGGGAAAAGCCCTTCACGGCGGTGAGCGGCGAGACCTTCGCCGCTGCCGAAAAGAGGATCGGAGCCTTCCGCTGCGCCGTCGACACCGCTTTTCCTCTCGGCGAACATAACACGGCTAACGTCAGGCTGCTGCGCGCATTTCTCCATAACGGCGGCAAGCTGTTTTCCATGAGGCCGCGCGAAGAAAATCTGCGGCTCTATCCTGAATGCAGCAACGTGGCCGAGGTCACCTCGGCGGTGGAGATCACTGATTATATAAAGAAAGAATATCAAACAGGGAGGATACACCATGAACAATAAAAATTTGTTGCTTCGCTCCGTTTTCGCGGCACTGCTCGTACTGGCGGTCTCATTCATGTCCCCGGCAAAGGGCGCAGCGCTGGAGATCGCGCACGCGAAAAATTTCAATATCGAATATCTCAGCGGCGACATAAAAGTAGTCACGGACTCCGAGGGGCGCAGGATGCTACTGGTGCCGGACAAAGCCGCCGTACCTGCGGGATATGAAAAGATGACGCTGGTGCGGACCCCGGTGAAACACGCTCTGTTCACCTCCACCTCATATGTAGGCTTTCTCGGAAAACTCGGCAGGGAATCGCTTTATGACTCGATCGCGGCGGTCTGCACGCCACTCGCAGACTGGACCGTGCCGCAGGTGTCGGAGAGGATGAAGCAGGGAAAAATACAATATATAGAAAACTCACACATGCAGCCGCCAAGCGTCGAAAGAGTGATCGATCTGAAACCTGACATCGTATTCTCCGGCGGAGGCGACATCTCAGGGGCAAAGCTGCGGACTCAGCTTGACGAAGCAAAGGTAAAATACATGGTGATCATGGATTACACGGAGACGGGCGACGGCGCCTATCTCGAATGGATAAAATTCTTCGGCGCCTTCTACAATCTGGATAAAGAGGCGGACAGGATATACCGCGATATGACCCAAAAAATGAGCGTTCTCGCAAAGAGAGCCTCCGCCGTAAAGAAAGAAAAACGCCCAGTCGTGGCGCTGGGACTCCTGTTTAACGGCGTCGTCTACACGCAGGGCGGCAACTCGAACTTCCGCCGCAATATTGAGCGGGCCGGCGGCATCTACGCGCTCCAAGACCTGGGGGCGGACGGCGGCGTTCAGATCGGCATGGAGGAGTTCTTCGAAAAATGCCGCGGCGCGGATATCCTGATCTATTCTTCGTCGCCCCAGTATTTACAGGACAAAGAGGTACTCATCTCGCAGAACCCGCTCTTTGCCGAATTTAAGGCCGTAAAGAACGACCGCGTCTACATATACGACAAAGGCTATTATATGAACGCCGCCGCTCTAGACGAGAAATTCGAAGATATTGTCTTTATCCTGAATCCGCAGCTGATGCCGAAGGGGTACTCTCTGCGGCACTACCAGAAGCTAAAGTAACGGAGCATGCGGCGCGCTGTCTTTCCCTTCACGGCGGTGATCGGCCAGCGAGAGCTGAAGAACGCCATCATCTGGAATATTGTGAATCCTGCGATCGGCGGTCTGCTGGTCTCCGGTGAAAAGGGTACCGCGAAGTCTACGCTTGTGCGAGGCGCGGCGGAGATCGCCTGTGGGATGGATATTATAGAGGTACCCCTTGGAGTAACTGAGGACCGGCTTGTCGGAGCCGCGGACTGCGCCTGCGCGATCCGACACGGTGTGCGCCGCCCAGAAAAGGGGCTTCTGGGACAGGCCGACGGCAACATCCTCTATATAGACGAAGTAAACCTTCTCGGCGACCACATCACCAGCGCGATATTGCAGACCGCCGGCAACAGAGTCAACATCGTGGAGCGGGAAGGGATATCCCTCACGCAAAGCAGCAGTTTTATCCTTATCGGCAGCATGAACCCCGAAGAGGGACCGCTGCGCGGACATTTTCTCGACCGATTCGGCCTGTTCGTCGAGGCCGCCGGCTGCCGCGACGTCACGGCCCGGACGGCGATAATCGAGGAGAGACTGAAATACGAGGAAGATCCGCTGCTCTATGCGCGGCAGTTCGCCGACGAAACGGCTCTGCTAAGAGAAAAAATCAGCGCCGCAAGAAAGGCACTGTCCCTAGTAACGATCACAGAGAACACCATAAGGCTCGCCGCCGCGCTCGCGGAGGAGGCCGGAGCCGAGGGACACCGTGGGGAAATAGCCCTGATCGAAACGGCGCGCGCAATCGCCGCTCTTGAGGCAAGAAAAACCGTCAATATCGAGGATCTGCGCGAAGCGGCGAAGTTCGCACTTCCCCACCGCAGCACCGCCCCATCCCCACACAGAGACGCGGGAGAGGCGCCCCCTGATAATAATAAACAGGAAAAACCGGAGGACACATCCCCCAACGAACCGCACGATGAGAGAGAGGCGGAAGAGCCTCGTCAGGAGAGGGGTCCTCAGAAAAAAAATGACAACGACACGGCTGATGTGAACAGCGCTGACTCCCCTGTGCAAAACGGCGAAGAGTGCGGGCCGCCAGCGGATGACGACATCGAGGAGGCGGGAGAGCCTTTCGTAATCCGGGCATGGGAGTTCCCAGACAGAGCGGCAAAAAAGACCGGCGGCGGCAGCGGACGGCGTGAACGCGTAATTTCAGAGGACAGCCGCGGACGGTATATAAAATACCGAATACCGCGAGGCGGGAAGACATCGGACATCGCCTTCGACGCAACGGTGCGCGCCGCCGCCCCTTTCCAGCCGCGACGGCGGCAGAGCGGCGCCAAGACATTCATCGTGATCGAAAAAGAAGACCTGCGGGTCAAGGTCAGAGAAAAAAGAAGCTGCGGCTGCATCATCTTCGTCGTGGATGCCAGCGCCTCAATGGGAGCCAACAGGCGTATGAGAGAGGTCAAGGCCGCAATAATTTCGCTGCTGTCCCTCTCATATCAGAAAAGGGACCGGATCGGGATGATCGCCTTCCGCAAAGAGAGCGCGGAGATCATACTCGGAGTGACCTCCAGTGTAGAACTGGCGCAGAAGAGACTGAGAGATTTGCCCACGGGAGGCAAGACGCCGCTTGCAAAGGGTCTTGATCTCGCCTACGAAGTGGTCATGGGGCTAAAAAAAAGGGAGCCTGAGCTAACTCCTGAGATTGTGCTGGTCTCGGACGGACGTGCAAGCGGCAAAAAGAGAGGCCAGCTGACTCCGTTCGACGAGGCGCTCCTCGCTGCGGAACGCATCGGAAATCAAGGCATCCATATTGTGGTAATTGATACGGAAAATGACTTTATAAAATTTCACCTCTGTGACAGGCTCAACGAAAAACTGCACGGGACGGTCATCGGCATGGATGAGCTGAAGGCCGAGGGGATAATCGAAACGATAGGCCGCGCGGCGGCGGGAAGATGATACAGCAAATATCCAACGCCAAGTAGTCTTTTTGATAAAGATACCAACCAGAGGAGGAGCTTTAATGCTTTTAACAACATTATCCGGCAACGACGAGGTACATCATTACAAAAAATCGGTGGTCATAATATTTGGCGGCAGGCGCCGCGTGCTCAGCACCGCCCCCCACAACGGCGGGTACAGAGAGGATCTGCGCTGTGTATTCAACCACGACGGAAAGATACCTGGAAAATCCCCCTGCTACATGAAGGCGCCAACTTATGCCGAACATATGGCGATCACCGCCGAAGAAATAGGCCTCGACAGGAACACGGCCTGCGGAATCTCGACCGCGGCCGACATGGAAAACCTTATCATCAAAAGCGAGAGCTATGACGACATCACGGTTACCGCGCTGGCGACCGGCGGCATCGACGTCAACGGAGGCCGGGCAGGAGACCCCGCGACCTGGCATGAGGAGAAAGAAAAGGCGAAGGAGCTAGCGAAGCTTGGAACGATAAATATACTGCTCCATTTTAACGTGGACCTCTCCGAGGGCGCGATCGCACGGGCACTGGTGACCTGCACAGAGGCTAAAAGCGCCGCAATTCAGGAGCTGCAGCTGCCAAGCCGTTATTCACGCGGCTTAGCCACAGGCTCCGGCACGGACAGTACGATAATCGTCGCCAACGCCGAATCAGGCTACCGCTACACAAACACCGGCAAACATTCCAAGCTGGGAGAGATCATCGGCAGGGCTGTGAAAACAGCCGTCAAAGAGGCGTTAGGCAAACAGTCAAACTCGACCCCGCAGAGGCAGCATAACGTCATCCGCCGCATGGAACGCTTCGGGCTCTTCGAGGACCCTCTCTGGGAACGCTTTGACAGAGAAAACCCCGGCCTGCTGAGCCGCGCCGCCTTTGCTGACAGATACTGGCATGTGACAAACAACGATATGTATGTCACCTATACCTCTCTTTACGCCCATCTGCTGGACCAGGTTGACTGGCGGCTCATATCCTGCCGCGAGGCGCTCACGGCAGGAAGCGAGCTTCTAAAATTGATGGGGGCGCCGTCCACTGTCAGGACGGATATAGAAAATCAAGAGGAGTGCATCACCGAAATGGTTGAGCTTTTCACACACGGACTGCTTCTGAAGTTCATCCCTCCAAGGTCCGCAGAGGAAGACTAAATGTTCACCGCCCTTTTCATAATCCAGGACAGCGATCTGCTAGTAAATCTCCGACAGGCCTGCGAATCCGTTCGCCGTGGGAACGGAGAAAACTTTACCGCCCGCCTTTTCAGCACCGCAGAGACGGAGGCCGACGCGGCGCTGGCAGAAGAGTTCTTTGAATGCGCGAAAAGGGCGGATTTTATCTACATAGAGCTCCACGGTGGAACGCCCTATTTCCCGCACTTTGCCAGATTAGAAAGAGAATATCTCCGTAAGGTCCCCTTCTTCCTGCGTTCCGGGCTTGACGACGAGAACGCCGTCATACAGAAAATATCCCCGCTGCCGCAGAATATATATGCGCGGCTGCTTCGCTACCACATGGCCGGCGGGCTGGAAAACTGCCTCAACCTCGTGCGCTGTATGCTCTATACCGTTGCGGGGATCGAAATCAGCTTCGGCGAGCCAGTATTTTCGAAAACAGAGGGAATCTACGGACTCCCTCCGGGGGTCTCCGAAGAAGAATACCTTAACGAAGCTGCGGCTGACGGGCGAACCGTAATCGGCGTGATCGTTCATTATCATTATGTCCGCAGCCACAACACCAAACACATAGACGCTCTCGCGGAGGCTCTGCGCTGCGAGGGAGCCCTGCCGCTTATCATTTATACAAACATGGTCCCTGATAACGGCGGCGGGCTGCGCTCCTCTCTGAAAAAATATTTTCTTAACGGCGAAGATCCACTTGTCGACGCGGTCATCGTCACCGTCGGTTTCTCTCTTTCGTTAATATCGGCACCTGGCTCCACGACTGGCGGAGAGTTCCGCAGCGTCTTTGAGGAGCTTGACGTCCCCGTACTGCAGGCGCTGACAACGCCCTACAGTTATGAACAGTGGCGCGCCTCTCTCACCGGCCTCAGCCCGATGTACCTCTCCTCTTCCATCTTTCAGCCGGAGTTCGACGGACAGATAATATCTCTGCCACTTGCCTGCACGGAAAAAGAGACGACTCCGGGCGGTACGCGGGAGGTATGTCGCCCAATTCCCGATAGGGCCGGGAAAATCGCACGCACCGCGGTAAACTGGGGAAGGCTGCGTAAGATACCGGCAAAGGATAAAAAAATCGCCATTATATTTCATAACATGCCTCCGCGCATTGATATGATCGGCTGCGCATACGGTCTTGACTCACATGAATCTGTCTTCGCCCTCTGCGAAAAACTGGCGGCGCTGGGTATACGCTTCGACCGCCCCTTCTCGTCGGGAAAGGAGATAATCGACCGCATTACCGCCGGGGCCACAAACGACACCCGCTTCCTCTCGCCGGACGAACTGATGGACAGATCGGAGGCGCTGATGGAACCTGATGGGTACCGGATATACTTTGACTCGCTGCCAGAAGAAAACAGAGACGAACTCACCGCCAAATGGGGCAACCCTCCCGGTGAATATATGACGGCGGGCGGAAAGATTCTGATACCTGGAATCGTCAACGGCAGCGTATTTATCGGACTCCAGCCACCGCGCGCCTTCACGGAAAAGGCCGAAGAGGCCTATCACTCAACTGATATCGTCTGCCCGCACCAATACATCGCCTTCTACCGCTGGCTGAAAGAGGGCTTCGGCGCGCATGTCGTCGTCCATGTGGGAACGCACGGCACGATAGAATGGCTCCCAGGAAAGGAGACAGCGCTTTCGCGGGAATGCTGGCCCGACATCGCCATCGACGACCTGCCCAACCTCTATCCCTATACCATTGACGTGCCCGGCGAGGGCGCGCAGGCAAAGAGACGCATCTCGGCAGTTATCATCGACCACCTTATTCCCGCCATGGATGAGAGCGGTCTTTACGGAGACCTCGCCGTGATCGAAGGCGATATTGAACAATACTATCACGCTAAACAGGCGGATAGGGGCAAAATGGCGGAGATTGCCGCGGAGATCGCCTCTGGCTGCCAAAAGGCGGGGCTTTTTCGCGAGCTGTCCATGACCGAGGAGGCTTTTTTTGCCGACCGGGACAGCGCCATTGAAAAAATTCACATGCTGCTCAGCGGCATAAAATCGACCAAGATAAAAGACGGCCTGCACGTTCTGGGCAGAGGCCCAGACGGGCGCAAACTACCGGAGATGATGCGTCTTTTGCTGGCGATAAGAAACGACAATATCCCCTCGCTGCGTGAAGGCGCGGCAACAGCCGTGGGAAAGGAGCTTGACGAACTGCTCTCCGCGCCCGAAAAGACGGACGCCGAGGGATACACAAACGCGATGCGCCTCGCGGCGCTGGACGAAAAAACGGCCGAGCTCTTCAGGCTATGGCAGGAACGCAGCTTCGCAAAAAAGGAGATCGAACCACTGTTGAAGCAGGTATTTGGCGGCGGAGATATTGCGTCTCTTACAAAGACGCTGGAATATGCGCGGGATGATATCCTGCCGCGTCTTAAAAGGACATCGGAAGAGCTAGAATACTTTATCAGGGGCGTCTGCGGCAGATTCGTCATCCCAGGCCCCTCCGGCTCGCCGAGCAGGGGCGGCGTTTCGCTGCTGCCGACCGGACGCAACTTTTATTCGATAGACCCCACCTGCGTGCCAAGCCGTGCCGCTTGGCGCACCGGCGTCAGGCTCGCGGAATCTCTCCTTGAAAAATACAAAAGGGAAAACGGCGCCGTACCGGAGAGCGCGGCGATCGTCGTCTACTCCGGCGACACGATGAAGACACGCGGCGACGACATCGCCGAAATAATGTACCTCTACGGGATACGGCCCGTCTGGCTCGCAGCCACGGACCGCGTCATCGGCCTGGAAGCGATCCCTCTCAAAGAGCTTGGCAGACCGCGCATAGACGTGACGCTGCGGATCAGCGGCCTCTTCCGCGACACCTTTCCCAACCTCATCGAAAGGATAGAGGACGCGGTAAACATGGCGGCGGCGCTCGACGAGGCCCCAGAAGACAACTTTATAAAAAAACATATCAACGAGGATATTCAGACACTGGTAAAAAAAGGACTGCCAATAGAGGAGGCCCGCGCCGACGCCGCCGTGCGCGTATTCGGCTGCCCGCCCGGCACCTACGGTGCAGGAGTCGATATCATGGTACAGAGCAAAAAATGGCAGAATGCGGAAGACCTCGGCGGCGCCTATGTAAACTGGAGCGCCCACGGTTACACTAAAAAAATTCATGGCCGCAAAATGACGGAGACCTTCGTCATGCGGCTCTCTAAATGCGCGTTGACGGTAAAAAACATCTCCTCCTACGAAAGCGACATGCTTGACGACGACGACTATTACGGATACCACGGAGGCCTCATCAGCGCAGTAACGACGGCCTCGGGAAAGGCGCCTACGGCCCTAAACGCAAGCTCCGCCGACCCGGAGCGCATCGACACAAAGACGATACAGGAAGAGACGGCGAAAATCATCCGTGCCCGCGCCTGCAACCCCAAATGGATCGGGGGACTCAAAGAGCACGGCTTTCGCGGGGCGCAGGAATTTTCCGCCATGCTGGACATCGCCTTCGGCTGGGACGCCACGGCGGGGGTGGTTGAGGACTGGATGTACGATAAGATCGCCGACACCTATCTGCTTGACGCCGAGCTTCGCAGCTGGATCAAGGAGAACAACAGGTGGGCGCTCCACGCGATGGCAGAAAGAATGTTGGAGGCGCAGGCGCGCGGCATGTGGGACGCCGACGAAGAACGGCTCGCGCGAATAAAAGAACTTTACCTGGAGACAGACGGTGAGCTGGAGGGGATATGATGGCAAAAAACCGCAGTACAACCTTTTTTTTCTTTGACTGTGACACCGAATACATGAACATGCGGGAGATACTGGCCCGCGACGGGATCGCTGCGGAAAGCTTCTCCTGGATACACAGCACCGAGAGAGAACCGCTAAAAAACCTTTCACGGCGCCTCGAGGCCGCTGGCGCATGCGGCAAGGCGGTGCTCCTCTTCCGTCTGGAGATGGCCGTACCTGAACTGGAAGACTTCTTTCGCGGACTGGGCAAAACTGCGCTGCTGATTCCTCTGGGGCCGGAGGCTGTAACACTGCGCGTGCACAGCATCGAAGGGATCGACGTCGAAAACATCAACCGTTACGTCATCAACGGCGGCAGCGAAAATATCCTGCGCGCCGCCGCATATATAAGAAAAAAACTGCTTGGTGAGAGCGATATCCTCGAACCGCTGCCGCCGGCAGAAAAGCCGTTCGACGGTATATTCTCCACCGTCTCGGACGAAACATGGCCTTCTCTGGCGGAATATCTTGCAGCAACAGGCAAAAATTTTCCCGCATATGTGGGATGGCTCATAGACCGGCACAACTGGAACCGGGAAGATTTCGCCGAAGCAGCGATAGCCGAAGAGGCCTTCGCCAGAAGAAACATCGGGCTGATCCCCGTATTCTCCAACTCCAACCAAAATTGTCTCTCCTTTTCTGAGATAGTTGAGAGGTACCTCTCGCTGGACGGACGTCTGGCCATCGACGCGCTTATAAACGGACAGCTATTTGCCGTACGCGCACAGGCGGGACGCTCTGTATTTGAGCAGACGGCGTTTGAATACAAAAAACTGGACATACCCGTGATAAACCCGATACACAGCTTCCACCTCACGGAAGAAGAATGGCGCAGCGGCGGCAGTCCGCTGTCCCTGGACATGCCCACTGCCTACATAACGCCAGAAGCCACCGGCATGACTGAGCCCGTGATAATATCGGCACGTTCCGAAGATGGCATGAAGAGCGCGGTGATGCCTGAGATGGTCGATTACCTCTGCGGCAGGACCGCCAAATGGGTAGCCCTGCGCAGAAAGAAAAACAGTGAAAAAAAGCTCACGGTGATGCTCCACAGCTCCGTCTGCTCAGGAGTGGAGGCAACGATCGGCAAAGCCTACGGCCTTGACGCCTTTGAAAGCACCTGCCGGCTGGTACGTGCACTGAAAGAAGAGGGATACAACGTCGGTGATTTTCCCGAAACTGGAGAAGCACTCTTCCGCGTATTCATGGGGAAAAAGGCCTTTGCCGACTTCCGCTGGACGGCAGTGGAAGACATCGCGGAACATGGAGGCTGCCTTTACCGCATGGATACGGAAGGAGAATACATGAAATATTACGGCGCGCTCCCTGAAAAGCTGCGCCGATCGATGGAGGAGACATGGGGCGCGCCGCCCGGCGAGGGAATGGTCATAGGCAAAGATATCATCATCACCGGCGTGGCATTTGGCAACGTCACCGTGATGATCCAGCCAAAGCGCGGCTGCTACGGGGCAAAATGCACAGGAGAGGTCTGCCGTATCCTGCACGACCCCAGCTGCCCTCCCCCACACCAATACCTGGCCGTTTACCGGTACATGGAAGACATCCTCGGCGCAGACGCCTGCGTAGAAATAGGCACAGAGGGAAGCCTGGAATTCCTTCCCGGCAAGTCGAACGCCCCCTCGCTGAGGTGCTGGACCTACGTGGTACTGGGAGAGCTACCGCTGATATACGTGTACAACGCGGGAGTTCCCAGTGAAGCAATGGTCGCCAAGCGGAGAACCAACGCGCTGACGGTAGGACATTTGCCCCCAGCCTGCGGCGGCAGCACTGAGGGTGCGCTGCTCGCCTACAGGATTGACGAATACTTCAAAGCCATTGAAATCGGAAACGGACAGGAGACAGCGCTTTTAGAAGAAATAAAGGAGCTCCTCGCTAAGATTCCTGGTGCGGAACAGCTTGCCTCGGAGGCCTCAAATATCGAAGATGGGCTGCGCCTCGCCGCAGACGCGTTAAAAAAGAACATTGACGACGGACGGATCTGCGAACGCCACATACTCGGCGTCCCGCCGACAGAAGACGAGGCGGTAAGATACATAAAAGAGGTCTGGCGCTCTGAAGAGGGAGGCGAAGAACCTTCCGTGAAAGGGGCGTGCGCGCACGATCTGGAGATGACCCAAACGATCAGAGAGGGGCTGGCTGGCGGCGGCGAACACGGCCGGGACGCACGCGAGCTGTACGCAAAACTGCGGGAATGCGGCAGGGAGACGGCCGCCGTCGTACGCGCGCTAAGCGGCCGCTACATCGAGCCGGGAGAGGCGGGAATGCCGGACTACAACGGACGCGGAATACTGCCCACCGGCGGGAACCTGCACGCCTCCGACACCTCGAAAATACCGACGCGCACAGCATATATGAGGGGCGTAAAAATGGCGGAAGAACTCATCTCGGCCTACATAAGAGACGAGGGAAGAATGCCGCGGAAAGTCGCCATGAACATGATCTCCCTCGACATCACGAAGACCGGCGGCGAACAGCTCTCGCAATTTCTTCACCTGCTGGGAGTCAGGCCGCTATGGGACGCGAAAGAGAAATTCCGCGGCCTTGAGGCGATACCGCTAAGCGAACTGGGCCGCCCGAGAATAGACGTGACCGTGAGAATATCGGGGGTGCTGCGTGACACCTGGCCATTCGCCGTAAAAATCATGGACGACGCGGTACTCCTCTCCGCCTCCCTCGGCGAAAGCGAAGAGGACAACTATGTCATAGGCCACATAAACGACTTCACCGGAGGCGACCCTTCAGCCGGAATCAGGGAGGCCTCCGTGCGGATCTTCGGCGACGCCCCCGGCTCGTACGGGGCCGGCATAGACCTTGCGCTCATGGCCAGCGCCTGGGAGGATGAAAAAGACCTCGCCGAATATTTCATACAGGCCTCCGCCTTCGCCTACGGCGATAAGCTCGACGGAAAAACTAGCGTGAGGGAATTTATAGACAACATGAAGCGAGTTGATCTTTCGTCGGACACATCAGTCTGCAAGAGAATGGACAGCATCTCATGCGGCTTCGGTATCCAGGTCCACGGCGGCATCCGCCTCACGGCCAAACTCCTCGGAAAGAGAGATATCCGGCAATACCAGAGCCTCTCGGAAAGAGGAAAAGAGGTGGAGACGACGGCGCTCAACGAAAGCGTCGAACGGGACATCAACGCCACGCTGCTAAATCCGCTGTGGCGCGAGAGCCGCAAAGAGGAGGGACGCGACGGAGCCTCAGACATCATGCATCTGATGCAGAATATTTTTGCCGCCCAGTGTGCCTGTAAACCGTTGGACGACCGCATCCTCGACGAACTCACGGAAACATATATCAACAACAAAGATATGAGAGATTGGATGCTAGCGGAAAACCCCTTCGCCGCAGAAGAGAGCGCAAGAAGAATGCTGGAGCTGCATTCGCGGGAAAAGTGGCGCCCATCCCCCGACGTCCTCTCACGTTTGAAGGAGAGTTATCTCCTCATTGAGGGCGAGATGGAGGGTATGACCGAAAGCCGCGGCGATATACAGGGCGGCGCGGTGGAAAAAATCAACCATACCCAAGTGGAAAACTGGCGGCGCAGCCTCACGGAGATAGAAAAAATTATCGAAGAAAACGCCGCGAAGCAATAACGAAAATTCCATCAATGGAATATGTGGCGCAGAAAAATGAAAAAAGATAAGGGACTCGAAAACATCCGAGCCCCTTTATTTTCATCAAACTTCAATTAATAACTGGATACTTACCTTTTCTTTCTCGTAATTACCACCGCCGGAAGCAGCGTCAGCAGCGCGAGAATTCCCATACCGGAGTTGCAGCCGCCGCTTGAACCGCCGCCATTACCGCTGATACCGTCATCGGATTCCGTTATTTTTAAAGTAAACTTGCGGGAATCCTCCCCCCTTGCGTTTGCGGCGGTCAGTGTAAAGGTAAAGTCTCCCGCCGTTACCGGTTTTCCGCTGATAATGCCATTTTCCGTGCTGAGGGTGAGACCTTCGGGAAGACTGCCGTCAGAAACCGCCCACGTGATCGGTCCGGTTCCCGTGGCGGTGACCTGAACGCTGTAATCTCCGCCCGATTTTCCCCCCGGCAGCGTTTCCATCGTAATAGCAGGGGCTATTCTTGTATCCGTCACCGACAATGAAAGCTCTTTGGATGTACTGTCTACGATATTTCCGACACAAACTGTAAATTTATATTCGCCTCCGGTCTCAGGCGTACCGCTGATAATGCCTGTATTTAGGTCAAGCGAAAGCCCGTCCGGAAGTTTCCCGCCGGTTATACTCCATGAGAGCGGCGCTGTTCCGGAGGCGGCAAGTTTATAGCTGTATTCTTCAGCGGCCACGGCGCCGCTGATCTGAGTAACGGTTATAGATGGGGCCTGGGCGTTGAGGGTCATGAAAATACTTGACACTTCTCCCATTTGGTTTTGTCCGACGAGCTCAGGCTGACTTTTGCCGTTGCCGGCGTACCTATAGAGTCCGCCTGTGCCAGGATTCCACCAAACATAATCCGATGCTCTGTCATAATTGATCTCCGGGTTACAGGAAAAGGTCCCGCTCCATGTGTTTTCCCAGATTTTAGTCACGAGTCCTTTCGCTTCCAGCTCATCTATGCTGGCTGGCTTCGTCTCCGTCAGCTTTTCGATCTCTTTCATCTTATCCAGCGTGGTTTTATAAACAAACTGCGCATCCGTACCGCTGTACATTGGATTATCACAGGCAAAAAAGTAGATATCGCCGTTGGCGGCCGCCACAACGCTCTTAAAGGGAGTAACCCAACTGTCATCCAGATTTTTCCCAGACAAGACCGCTTCCAGAGTCATCGTATCCAGATTAATAGCTGATATCGCCGAATCCTTGATGTTTGATTCCGCCATTTTTTGGTCGTACATTGCGAGCGATTCTGGGACTCCGGCTGCCGCAAGGTATAGCATATTAGCATTTCTGGTGTGGCAGGAAGCGCCAGCCACCATCCCCAAATACAGCGATCTGCTTGGAACTATCAGTTCTCTGCCGGTGGGGGTCAAATTCTCATCCAGTTCTACAACGTAGCTGTCATAGGGACCATAAACGCCGTACCACATTGATTGAGCGGGGTTTTTCTTGCTGTATCCCGTGTAAATGCCATAAATTTTGCCATTATAGGCAAAAACGTCCATCGCGTTGGCCCCTGCGTCCGGATCTTTTTCTTCGGGTTTGAATATAAACTGGTTCTTCTTTTTGAAACCGTTTGCCATGTCGTACTGGACGATTCTAGTGCTGCCGTCTACGCTACCGTTAAAACCTATGTCGTTTGCAAAATAGGCGATATAGATGGAATTTCCCAGTATTTCCATTCCCCTTGGATTGAATTCCCTGTTGTCATCCCAGCCTTCAGTTACACCGGCCCCGGTTAGATTGGCCTCTCTCTCGGGCTGTTTTTCCCACCCGTCTTTTCCGTATGGCGTGTATATTTTTAATCCGGCGTTGTCTCCAGTTGAACTGTTTCCCATTACCAGAAGCCTCGCCCAGCCGTCGGCGCCGATCGCAGCGTCGGCCCTGCCGACATTTTCAATTATAAAACTGCCGGTAGAGCTGCTGCCCTGGATGTACCCCAGGCCGCCCGGCTGCCCGTATCCTCCCGAGCCCGTGTAAAACATATCTGCTGAAGCCATGCCCGCGGCAAGAAGAATCATCAATATGGCCAAGGAAGCTGCCAATCTCATAATTTTTCGCACTTGAAAAACGCCCCTTTCGTTATCTTATATTGAGTTAAAACTGCACTGCATTAAATAAATTACGCACCGAGGCTAAGTATTATCACTCATCGCGATCCCCCCCTATCATCAAAAAGTCCATGTCAAAGTTATGTAATACGTCCTGCCCTGCAGTGGGAACCACAACATAGAAACAGGTCCGACACCATGCACAGGGCGGCGCTTTACCTCGGGGGATTTATTAAAAATATCATCTACGCCAGCGCTAATTTTCCATGAGTCATTTATACGGTAATGAAAACCCAGATTCGCGGTGGCATATCCATCCATTTCAACCAACTCTATGCTGTCGAAAAAGTTGGGCCCGGTAAAGTTGCATTCGGCAAACAGGGTGAGTCTCTTATCATACAGAGACTTGGATAATCTTACTGTTCCTTCGTATTCGGGTTTATGGGGCAAACGGTAGCCCTCTCTGAAAGCATATACCGCGCCGTCCGTGACATTCATCGCATGCAGCCAGGTGGCAGATATGAAAAGTTCCCACGTGTTCCAATCAGCTTTAGCCTCAAATTCGACACCATATATATCGGCTTTTCCAACATTTTCATATCTGGCCAGGGTCGGCCCGTAAAAGACAAGTTCAATTAAGTTGTTCGATTTACGCCCAAAATAGGCAAGATTCGCCGTAAGGTTTACATCTTTATATTTCCCGTTGTATGCGACCCCAAAATCGTACTGCGTTCCATCTTCCCATAGGAGGTTATTCTCATTGGGAACGATCGTGGCGCCGTCACCATATTGTTCATACAGTTTAGGCGGCCTGTTGTAGCTTCCGTATGTAGCCTTTATTGTCCATTCGTCATTTATCCTGTTTGTAAGGGCGATTCCCCAGGAGGGTTCGCCTTTCCCGTCCATATAGTTATAGCGAACGATGGGGGAAAGCAATAAAGAGTCGGATTTATTCAAGGAGATAGTATCCTGTAGCTGCAAATTATAGGCGTCCCTGCCAAGCTCGGCTATCGGGGGAAGAAACCCGTATTTATCTCCGGTTATCTGCAGGCGTTCGTTTGAATAATCTCCCATAAATTCAAGAAGGTGACTTCTGCCGAGAGGAAGCGATGCGTCAACCGCTATACCGAAACGGTCTGTTTTGAATTCATTATGAAAGTGGTTCAATGAACCGACGCTGTTTTCAGGGTTATCAAAAACCTTGTTCTGGGTAAGATAATCGGCCTTAATCCCCCAATCGAGATCTCCGGCCTTAAACCTTCTTCCAGCGGAAAAAACCATCTGTTCCGTATCCAAAGCAGCACCGCGTTTACTGTTGGGCCGGTCGTTCCCCGCCGCGTCATAAGGTTGGTCTCTGTTGTTTTCTTTCCAGGAAAAACGAAACTGCCAGTCATCGTTGACCCATTTTAAAAGAATATCTTTATTCGCATAGCTGTTATTTTGGCGCCTGGTCCAATAGTCGTCGCCAGGGGTAAATTCCGTGGCGTTATCGTTCAGATATTCGAAATCACCGTCGGATTTTTCATAATTGGCCCCCAAGAAAAATTTCCCGCTGCCCAACGGCTGTGAATAGGCCAAATTCGTTTTGACTTTGCCGTATGAACCGGCCCCTACGGAAATTTCGCCCTCTTGTTTTTGGGGCTTTTTCGTAATTATATTAATGACGCCGCCCATCGAGGCTCCGGCAAACCTTGCGGGAATGTAGCCTCGATATACCTCTATACGCTCGACGTTGTCGACCGGAATTGTGGTAAGGTCCACGGCGTCTTCCGTGCCAAGGTTCATAAGGACGCCGTCGACAAATACGGAGACCTGTGATGCGCTGCTGCCGCGTATTGTGGCCACCGTATACGCACCGCGGCCTCGGGCTTCCATAATATGCAAGCCTGGAATACGTTTTAATAAATCTGGTAGGGTTTTTTGCTCGCCCTTCATCTCCTCTGGTTTGATGACGGAGACTGTGCCGGGCGATAAGAGAAGGTTATCTTCTTTTTCTGAGTCTGCCGCGATTTCTTCTTCCTGTAGGGTGACGGAACCTTCAGCGGCAAAAGCAATACTTACAAATAGATTACATGAATGGGGGGGGGGTACTAGAAGTAGGTTTGCAACAAATAGTAACAATAGAATGATTCTTACCGTGCCGCGCATAATCATGCCTCCAGATACTTATATAAATATGCGCGGGAGACATGACACCGTCTCCCGCGCACAGATATACCGCACCTTCGGCCGCTGCCATGCGCCCTCTGCGCATTTAAAGCCATTGCTGACCTTCGCGGCAGGTCTCCCGACTCTCGTTCTCTCTACTCCCGCGCCTTCTCACCCAGCAACGTACTCTCCGAGCAATGGCGTAAATGCGGTTTCGTCCCGATTACGGTGGCAGGGGCCGTTCCGGCTTTTCACCGGATTCCCTAAGACCACGAAATCAATTATTTAGTTTTACATCGTACAAAATACACAACCCACGCGAAGTATAACATGCAAATAAGAGCTGTCAAGATGAAAATTTTCATACAAGAGCAAATTGCTGTACACAAATCAAAAGTTATGATTTATAATAATTGTAATGAATTTGAAATGATTTAAAAATACAATTTTTGGAGGAATGGATAAAATGTGGACCGTAGACGATGGAATAGCAGTTCTTAGGGAGAGAGGCGCCAAGATAACGGCACAGCGTATCGCGATCTTACAGCAGTTGGAGGGCCGCACCGACCATCCCTCTGCCGACACTCTCTACCGTGAGCTCTCTGCCGAATATTCTACGATGTCCGTCGCCACGCTTTACAGCACCGCGCAGCTTCTCGCGGATGCCGGACTCATAAAAATACTCAGCATCGACGATAAGAGGGTATATTTTGACCCGACAACTACGACGCACGGACACTTTCTCTGCCGCAAATGTGGTAAGCTCTTCGACATTCCGGTGGACGAAGACGAAATATTTAAGTCGGCCTCATCGGTACGTGAAAATATCGCGCAGATTGAACGCACGGAAATATTTTTCTACGGACTATGCACCGATTGCCTGAAGATATAATTTTTCATTCATGAGTACGTTCATATCCTTCTGCGCGGGAGTATTCCTGCTCTACTGGCCATACGGATGGTGCTGGTACAGAAAAGAGGACCCCGACGAGTATGGCTTACGCTGGGAGTTCCGCGCGAAAGATTTTATGCAGACACTTGCCGTGTCTGCATTTATATTGCTGGCGCTCACAGTCGTCGCGATGAACTGGCCCTGGGAGGCGCTGCCGCGTAAACGCGGCCTCTGGACCGTGCTGAACATGGGCGCTTCGGGACTCGCCGCTGCGATAATAGAGGAGACATTTTTTCGCGGCTGGCTTCAGCCCGTTTTGGAGCGGCATTTCCACCCATTTGCGGCTATCGTGATAACCAATCTGGTGTTCGCTCCGATCCACCTGATCGTCGCTCCCTACTGGATATCGCTCTGCACATTTTTCCCGGGGCTGATCATGGGATGGCTCAAATACCGCTACAAAAACCTCTTCCCTCCGGCGCTTTTCCACTTCATCGGCAATATATGGTCGATATGGTTCTTCCCCATGCCGGTCAACTTTTAAGCGCCTTTTAACTTGATATCGCCACCTTTTAATGTTATATAAAGTATGAGGTGAGAATAATGAGATTCAATAAGAGTGCTATTTGCCTGATGCTGTTGTTCTGCGCCGCCGTGCTGGCGCTGCCGCGCTGCTCCGAAGCCGCGGAAAAGAAATTATTCGAGTTCAGGATACCTATGGAAAAGGGCGCTTCGGTGTCGGTGACGACCGCGGACGGCACAACGCGCGAGGTGGGGACGGTAACGGCCCTGCCTACCAAGACCCGCTGGCCCAGCTATACTGCCAGCGCCTGGAGCACTCCGGGGACCGTCTGCGCCTCAGCCGTAAACGCGATACACATGCTCGTCTCCGTAGAAAAGGATAAGGGGCGCACGATGAGCGTCATCCCGCAGGAGACGATAGCTCCCGCCGCCGGTCCCGGAGCCTCCGTCGTGATCTCTTCGAAAGCCGGAGAGAGCCTCTTCGGCGCCTGGGCTCCGCCCGTAGGCTCAGCCGTCTTTGTGCGCAGGCCGGACGGCAGCGAGGCTCCGCTCTCCGCGGGCAACCTGCCGAAGGCCAAGGATACGCTGATCATCATCGCAAACGAAGACGACGCCTTGCCCTATATGGTTAATATCGAAAACCGTCCGGGCGGACGGGTAATCGCCTGGAGCCGTGGCGGCTATGAGCTGCTTGGGCGCGTCATCAGGCCGCTGGGCGGCACGGGACGCTTTGAGGGAACGCTCTTCCAGCGCACTGGTGCGATCCGCGCCAATCACAGCGGCGTGATCGACGTCTCGACGACGCCGCGCGGCAAAACAGGCGGCTTCCAGATCATCCCCTGGGACCACGCGCTTAAGTCAAAGGAGATGCAGAATGTCTGGAACATGACGCAGTGGCTCGTCATCGGCCCCGCCGACGGGAAGTCGATGATGGGCGGCACGCCGCCGCTCTTTAAAAAGGGACTGGTCTCCGGCCCCGCCACCGGCGAAAAACTTTGGGACTCCTGGTCTACCTACGGCAGGAAATCGCTAGTGCTCGCGCGCTATGACAACGGAAAGTGGCAGCGGCTGAAAGAGGTCGACGGACGCAGCGACAATGGCCTCAAAGGTATCACCGAGCTGCGTATCTATTATCCATTCACAAAAGAGATACAGAAGTAACGGCAGATACGCCAATAAAAAATGAGAGGGGAACCCCGCTCATTTTTTATTGGCGTTATGACAGCCGCTATATGAGACCGCTCTCGCGCACCGCGGCGAGCACTATTTCCCTAAGTTCAGGGTCGTCGAGCGCCTTGACCACCGTCGCCTTTATCCAGCCCTCTTTGACGCCGCAGTCGAGGCGTTTCCCCTCATAGAGCGCCGCGTAAACCGGCTCCTCACCGAGCAGCGACGAGATGGCGTCGGTGAGCTGGTATTCCCCGCCCGCGCCGCGCTTGAGATTTTTCAGATGAGAGAAGATGGCGGGCGACAGCAGATAACGCCCCATGATCGCGAGGTTCGAGGGTGCATCTTCGCGTTTAGGCTTTTCGACAAGCCCCTTCACACGGTAGATTCCCGGCTCCACCTCTTCGGCATCGACGACGCCGTAGCGGGAGACTTCGCTCTCCGCGACCTTTTCGACGCAGAGGACGGAGGAGTTATATTTTTTTCTCACGGCCTCAAGCTGTGAGAGCACCGTAGGATGTGCGATCATCACGTCGTCCGGCAGCAAAAGCCCGAAATATTCGTCTTTACAAAACTCCTCCGCGCAGAGCACCGCGTGACCAAGACCAAGCGGTTTTTCCTGGAAGGCGTAGTGGAATTCGGCAAGGCCGTGGATATTTTCCACGACCTCCGCTAGCTCGCCCTTTCCGCGCTCACGCAGCAAGGAGACAAGCTCATGGGAGGGATCAAAGTAGCGCCGGATGCTCTCCTTGCCCTGTCCCGTAACAAATATGATCTCCGTACAGCCGGAGGCGACGGCCTCGTCGACCCCGTGGTGAATGAGGGGCCGGTCTACGAGCGGCATCATCTCCTTCGGAACATCCTTCGTCGCGGGAAGGAAGCGCGTCCCCAAACCGGCTACGGGGAATACCGCCCTGCGGACCGGAGTATATTCCATTGTCTTAGCCATGGCTGGCGACCGCCTTTTTTATCGCCGTCTCCATGATGTCGGCGGCGCTGTTCATCAGCCCGGCATCGCGCGACTCGGCAAATATTCTTATCAATGGTTCTGTGCCGGAGGGACGCAGCAACATCCGCCCCCTGCCGGCGAGAAGCCTTTCCGCCTCGGCGGCGGCGGCGGCCACCTCGGAGCTGTTCATTATCCTATCTTTATCATCGACCTTCATATTGCGGAGCACCTGCGGGTAGCGTTCGAAACGGTCGGCCAGTGTGGAGATATCCTCTCCAAGCTCCGTAACGGCCTTGAGGAAGAGGATACCGGAGCATAGCCCGTCTCCCGTGTTGGCATATTCCAGAGCGATAATGTGGCCTGACTGCTCGCCGCCGATGCGTCCGCCCTCACGCCTCATCGTATCCAAGACGTAACGGTCACCGACGGGACAGCGGAATACCTTGATTCCCTCCTCCGCAAGGAGGTCTTCAAGCACCATGTTGGACATCACGGTCGCCGTCACCCCCGTACCGAGCATGCCGCGCTTCGCCAGCCAGCGGCCGATGACCCAGAGCATGATATCTCCGTCAAGGGTACGCCCGCGGCTATCACAGAGCAGCACACGGTCTGTGTCTCCGTCATAGGCGATGCCGAGCGAGGCTCCGCGCTTTGTAACCTCGGAGGCGAGCGTACCGATATGGGTCACGCCGACCTCCCTGTTGATGTTGACGCCGTCCGGGTTGTTGCCGATGAAGGTCACGCCGCCGCGCCAGCCGGAGAAGAGCGGCTCGACGAAAGCCGAGGCCGCTCCGTTCGCCGCGTCGATCACGATCGGATAAGAGGTATCTTCTATCTCCTTGATGACCTCTTTCAGAAGCCCCGCGTATTGCTCACGGTACTCGGAACCGTCGCTGACGCCGCCGATCTCCGCGGGCGCGGCAAAGCGAAGGTGTTTTTCATTGAGAAAGAGCTCTTCGATATCGGCCTCGTCATCGTCGGTGAGTTTGAAACCATCTTTGTCGAGGAATTTTATACCGTTGTATTCGGCGGGATTGTGCGAAGCGCTGATAACCGCGCCGCCGTCAAATTTATTGCGGGCGGCTACGCTGCTGACTCCCGGCGTCGGTATAACGCCTAAATCGGCGGCGCTGCCGCCCGCCGAGGCGATCCCCGACATGAGGGCCGACTGCAGCATCTCGCCGGAACGGCGCGTATCGCGGCCCACCGCGATGACGGGATGTTCCACACCCTGCCCCTTCAAAAAGAGCGCGTAGGCGGCTCCCAGCCTCATCGCCGGCTCAGGCCGCATCATGCCGCTGTTCGCAATATCTCGGACGCCGTCTGTTCCGAAAAATTGTCTTTTTTTCCCCTCTGGCATCTTGTGTAAAAACTCCCCTCTAAAAGTTATATGAAACTTATATGCGAAATAAAAAACTTATAATCCTTCGATCCGCGAAGATTTGGGAAAACCAGCAGTCCATTACGCTGGCAGCAAATTAAGAACCAAAATCTCCGGCTTTACACTAGAAAGCTGGCGAAAAATCTAAGGCTTCCGCTGGGATATATCAGGTCTATCCATCAACATACAACCTATCTGCGCCTGTCTCATGATTAGGGAGCGTATCCCCACCGCGTACCGGCATATCGAAAACCGCGTACGGCACATGCCACGGCGCGTATGCCGCTACGGCAGCCGGCGGATCACTATTGTTCGTCTACGGCCGTCACCAGTATCTGTTCCGGCTCTATCTGCACCACCTGAAAATCCTTCTTAAGGTTCTTTACGAGCACCGGCAGCTCCATCTGCTTCGAGACTATATTTGAGACGTCTATGTAGAGCTCGCAGGGAGCGACGGAAGAACCGCCAAGCGTATCTATCGCGATCTGCGGCCCCTCGATCGTTACGCTGACGCTGTGCGGGGAGACCTTCCATTCTTTGCCGGGCTCGGCTCCCTCAACGATGAGAGGAACATTCGTAAAGGTCTTAACGCCCATCTTCTTTGAGAGGCGGATCTCGACCCGCGCGCGGTCAGTACCGGTTATTTCAACATCGGGGTCGATCTCCGCCGGCTGCATCGGTATCATGAGCTGGATGTTCTGATCCAGCCCCGATATATCTACCGGCGGCAGCACCAGCGACTGCATCTTTTTGACCGCGGTGCTTCTGCCGCGGATAGAGACGCTGTCAGGAATCACCTTTATCGACTCCACCTGCAGCCCCTCCTGGGGCTGTCCAACGACAGAGACCTTGACGGGTATCCTTTCACCGACTATCTCGTTCTCAAAGGCGACGACGGCGTTAGTCTCCGTCGGTGAGACTGAGAGCCTGCGGCTCTGCTGTACCGGCACCGCGGGGGACGTTTCCGCCGCGGTCTTGAAGACGACCTGGGCCCTCATCTTGCCGTCGGCATCCAGCTTGTCAAGCGGCACCACCGCCTCCAAGCCCTGCACGGCTAGCACCTCGTTCTCAGGACCGCTGATCACGGCGCTGTCAGGATCAAGCTTCACCGAACTTACGACCATCCCCTCGGGAGCGGTTCCCTCCGTCTTGGGGGTAATGGTGAGGGTACGTTCGACATGCCGGTAGATCTCCACCTCCGCCACCGAGGGCTGCCAGCTGCGGATGCGCGCGAAGGACGGCGCCTCAAGCCGGATCGGCAGATTATATTTTCCCGCCTGCAGATTCGCGAGATCCACCTCGGCGACAATGTCCGAGGCCTGCACGCTGGATAGCATATTTATCTTGCCGACGATGCGCAGTTCGACCTTCCTCGTCGGAGCGTAAATAGAAAAGCCCCGCGGAAGGTTAATGTATTTGATATCGGCGCTTACGGTACGCGCCGCGTCCGAGTTTCCGTCAAGGGCGACAAAGGCCCACAGCAGGACGGAGATAAAGATCGATACGCCGACGAGGAATATCTTCGACTGAAAGACGGACTCTCCCTTGTAGTCGAATTTATCGCTCAGGGTCACAAGCCGCTCGTTAACGGCCCGCAGCTTACTGATTATATACGCCTCGATCATTCTTCTTCTATCAGACATTTTTATCGCCTCCCGCCCACTGCTGCTGTATCTCTTCCCGCAGACGGTCCATAAAGTTGCTCTCTTTGCTTTCAAAGCTGAAATAATGGTTGCATATCTTCTTCAGCTGCGCCTCGCTGAGAGGCTTGGAGAAGTGGCCCGCGACGGCGGCGGTTATCTCCCCGCGCTCCTCCGAAACGACAAGGGCGATCGCGTCCGACATCTCGGTGACGCCGAGCGCCGCGCGGTGGCGCGTGCCGTACCACCGGGAAATATCCGTCTTCTCCGTCAGCGGCAGGTAGCAGCCTGCTGCGACGATACTCTGCTGGTCCATCACCACCGCGCCGTCGTGGAGCGGCGTGCCGGGCCAGAAGATAGAGATAAGCAGCTCCTCCGTGATGTCGGCCTTGAGCATGACGGCGGTGCGCCATACCTCTTTAAGGCTCGTATCGCGCTGGAGCACGCAGAGCGCGCCGATGCGCTGGGATTTGCAGTAGGTCAGCGCCTTTGAGAGCTGTTCGGCGCGCAGGTCGATGTCCTCTTCATTCCTGCCCACCTTCCAGAGATGGCCCTTACCGAGCTCCTCCAGCATGTGGCGCAGCTCCGGCTGAAAGAGTACCGGCACGACGATGATAAAGGCGCCGAGCATCTTCCCGATGATCCATGAGAGGCTGCGCAGCTCAAGGATATTCGCCACCGCCCCGATAAAGCCGATGATGAGCACTCCGCGCAGAAGCTGCATCGCGCGCGTACCGACCAGCAGCATAAGGACCCTGTAAATCAAAAAGGCTACTATCAGGATATCAAGAAAATCCTGCCAACGCAGGTCAAAAAAAGCCAAGGGCTCACCCCTTTTCGTTTATCTGTTATAAATTATAGCGCAAATTTTACAATGACGTTCTATTAACATACGGGCCATATTCGCCAACGCGCTCATTCGCCGCGAACCTTTCGCAGAAAAGCGAGATTGCCGACGTCACCGACGCCCTCTTTGGGCGTCTCAAGAATGGTCGGGATATTCTCAAAACGGTCGTCGTTCATCAGCAGAGCGAATGGATGCAGACCGATCTCGCCCTCGCCCAGATGAGCATGGCGGTCAATATGCGTCCCCTTCGCGGCCTTGCTGTCGTTGAGGTGCCAGCAGAGGACGTTATCGGTCCCGATGTGCTTGTCTACAATCGAGATAAACCGCTCGTAGGCCTCCGCGGAGCGAAGATCGTAGCCCGCCGCGAATACGTGGCAGGTATCCACACAAAAGGCGAGGCGGGGATGCCAGTTTATCATCTCACCGATCCGCGCGAAATGGGCAAAATCGGCGCCGATCACCGTGCCCTGGCCCGCCATCGTCTCAAGCAGAACGCGCACTTTATAGCCCTGCGTATCTTCAAAGAGCCAGAGCAGCGAATCGACTATGCCGCCGATCGCCTCCTCCGTAGTCGCCTCTTTCGCAAATCCGGGATGGAGCACGATATCCGTTATTCCCAGCTGGTGGCACCGCTCCGCCTCCTCGCGCAGGGCCCGCCTGCTTTTGGCGAGCATCTCCGCGTCCGAGGAGGCGATATTTATCAGGTACGAGGCGTGGGAGACGACGGTCTCAACAGAGGACCCCTGCCAGGCGCGATAGAAATCCTCCGCCTCCTGGAGAGATACCGGCTTGCTCTGCCACTGGCGCTGGCTGCGGGTGAATATCTGCATCGACTCGCAGCCCAGGGCGTCCGCGCGCGCAAAGGCTTTGTCCAGTCCGCCGGCTACCGAGACGTGAGTCCCGATACGGGCCATCAGTAGGCCCTTCCCATATAGACCAATCCGGGTATCCCATCCACAGTTATGATCATGCCGTCCTCCACCTGGTCCATGATGCCGGAGACGCCCGTGATACAGGGAACGCCCCTGTTCAGCGATATGACGCCGGCATGGGATGTAAGGCCGTTTTCTTCCGTGATTATCGCTCCCGCCGCTTCCAGCGCGGGGATATACTCCTTTGTGCTCTTCTTTATTACCAGAATCTTGTCCTCGCTGATCTTCGCGATCGCCTCTTCCGGCGTCTCCGCCCGACAGACCGGCGCCGTCAGCCGTTTACGGACGAGCGACATCCCCTTGCCGATGACGTTCCCGATCCGCAGGACGTTCAGCATGTTCGTACTTCCCGGTTCGCCGAGAGGTACGCCGGAGGTGATGACGATATTGTCTCCGCTCTCGACCAGAGATTCCCTCTTTATCAGCGATATCGCGTTCTCGACCGACTTCTCAAGTTCCGTGGTTATCGGGCAGATGCAGGGTGTTACGCCCCAAATAAGGGAGAGCTGCCGCCAAGTGGAGAGCGAGGGCGTCATTGCGATTATCGGACAGGGAGGACGGTACTTGCTCACCATCCGCGCGGTGCCGCCGCTCGAAGTCAGCGACACTATCGCCGCCGCGCTGACCTCCTTCGCGATGTCGCGCGCCGCGTGGCTCACGGCGTCAGCCGTCTCGCAGACCTGCGGGATCGTGCGCGGCTTTCTGCGCCAGAGCTCGGTATCCTTCTCGGTGCGGATGATTATCCGCTGCATCGTCTCAACCGCCTCTACGGGATACTTTCCTCCCGCCGTTTCGCCGGAGAGCATGACGGCGTCCGCTCCGTCGATCACCGCGTTAGCCACGTCGCTCGCCTCGGCGCGCGTCGGGCGCGGGTTGCGTATCATCGAATCAAGCATCTGGGTCGCGACGATCACGGGCTTGCCCTGCACGCGGCACTTCTCGATGATCTCCTTCTGGACCATCGGCACATCCTCAGTATTCATCTCAACGCCGAGGTCTCCGCGCGCCACCATCATGCCGTCGACGACCGAGAGTATCTCGTCGATATTTTCCACCGACTGCCTTGTCTCCATCTTCGCGATTATCTTCGCGTTCGCGCCCGCGCCCTCAAGGATGCGGCGCACTTCGATAATGTCCTCCTTGTTGCGGACAAAAGAGACCGCCACATAATCTACATCATGGGCCGCGCCCCAACGAAGGTCAGCGACGTCTTTCTCCGTAAGCGTCGGAACGGAGAGGTCGGCTCCCGGAACATTGATGCCCTTGCGCTCGCCAAGCTCACCGCCGACGATCACACGGCAGACGACGCCCTCCGGCGTCGTCTCCTCGACCTCAAGATTTATCGCCCCGTCGTCGATGAAGATAGACTGTCCCCTCTTCACCTCATTGGCAAGCGGCGGGTAGTCGACATATACGCCGTGCTCGTCCCCCTCCCGCTTGTCAAAGAATAGGGTAAAGAGATCGTCGGCCTTCAGCGTCACCTTGCCGTGTCCGGGCAGCTCCCCCGTGCGTATCTCGGGGCCTTTGGTGTCGAGCAGCACGGCGATCGGCGTCTGACGCTCCTGCTCCACGGCACGGACGTTGTTCAGAGTCCGCTCGTGCGAGTCATAATCGCCGTGGCTGAAGTTGAGACGCGCGACATTCATTCCGGCCTCCGCCACCTTGAAAAGGGTATCGTATTCCCAACAGGCGGGGCCGATCGTGCATACTATTTTTACCTTGCGTTCCATCTTATCCATTTGCCTTACCTTCCTTAGTTCTTTCCGCTCTCTATCTCTCCGTGCGCCGTTATCACCTTTGCGTGGCCGCGTATCTTCATCGCCGAGATATGTTCCGTGAACTGGGCGATCCAAACCTCGCCCTCTTCCAGCTTTTCCGTGTGAAGAAATCTATTTTCCGCGCCGCGGGTGACGCCGGTGACGGTGACTCCGTTCTCCAGCGCCTTCACAGCGATATATTCCCCTACCGTCTGTCCGTTCTCAGCCATCTCACTCTCTCCTCTTTTCTTATCCGGCAGCAGGCCGCCTCAGCAGGAACAGCCGCCGCCAATGCCGCATTCCCTTGATCAAATGCAGCTTACCAGTCCGTTTGAATACTCGGTCAGCTCCTCTTTTAACTCCTTCGTCACGTTTATCTTTATCCGCTTTATAAGCGAGACGGTAGTCTCTTCGGAGCCGACCAGTTTGAGGATGATCTCGCTCTTTCCCGGGTGCTTCGTCAGTACCCTGAACATCCCCTCGTAAAATTTATCGGAGAGTCCGTCGCACTCGACCGTCACGATCGCGCGGCGCTCCAGCTTGTCCTTATACTCGTCCTCCGTGAAGATGTCATCGGCCATTATGGATATTCCGCGGTCCTCGCGCGGCTTGCCCTTCAGGAAGTAGAGCGAGCCTACCTGTAATATCGGTTTGAACTGCGGCCAGCGGCTGCCGAAAATCAGCACGTCGACGGTGCCGTTGTTATCTTCAAAGACGGCGGTGCCGTACGGATTGCCCGAAGTCTTGCTGAACTTTTCCGCGACGCTCGAGAGAAGCCCCGCGGTCACCGCAGGCTGGTGGGACTGCCAGCGGCCCAGTTCGCTTATCGGACAGGTGATATAGGGCGAGACCTGCTCCTCGTAATGGTCAAAGGGGTGACCTGAAATATAGAGCCCCATACTCTCCTTCTCAAGGTCAAGCTTCTGGCGTTCGCTGAAATCCTCGACCTCCGGCATCTCCGGCATGAGGTATTCCTCGTCCTCTTCTCCAAAGAGCGAGGCCTGGTTCGTGTTCTGCGCCTGACGTGAAGCCTGGTCGACAAACTGCGGCACCGCGGCCAGAAGCCGCGCGCGGTTTGGTTCGAGACTGTCGAAGGCCCCCGACTTGATGAGATTTTCGATAACGCCCTTGTTGACCTGCCGCGTGTCTATCTTTGTGAGGAAGTCCCAGAAGGAGGTAAAATTACCCGCCTTTTTGCGGCTTTCAATGATGTTCGCAACGGCCGCGTCGCCAACCTTCGCGATCGCCGAAAGCCCCAGCCTGATGACCTCTCCGACGACGGTGAAGTCCTCGCGCGATTCGTTTATGTCCGGGGGAAGGACCGGATATCCGGCGTCCCTTACGCTGCGGATGTACTGGCCGAGAACCTCCATCTTCGATCCGATAAGGCTCGAAAGATAGGAGGCGAGATATTCAGGCCCGTAGTTCGCCTTGAGCCAGGCTGTCCAGTAGGCGATGAGCCCGTAGGCGGCGCTGTGCGATTTATTGAAGCCGTAGCCGGCGAACTTTTCGATGATATCGAAGATGTTGCCCGCGTTGGAGGCGTCGACGCCGTTTTTCACGGCTCCGTCGACAAACTTTACGCGCTCCTTCTCCATGACCTCTTTTTTCTTCTTACCCATCGCGCGGCGCAGCAGGTCCGCCTCTCCGAGCGTATAGCCCGCGAGCGCCTGCGCGCTCTGCATGACCTGCTCCTGGTAGAGGATGACTCCGTAGGTGTCCTTCATGTAGGGTTCGAGCTTCGGATGCAGATAATGCACCGTATCTTCGCCGTGTTTGCATTTGACGTAGGTGTCGACCATGCCGCTCTCCAGCGGACCGGGGCGGTAGAGCGCGACGAGCGCGATCATATCCTCGAAGCAGTCAGGCCGCAGACGGCGCACCAGCGCCGTCATGCCGGAGGATTCAAGCTGGAATACCCCGAGCGTATCCCCCCGCTGCAGCATGTCGTAGGTCTTGGCATCGTCTATCGGTATTTCGTTGAGATCAATCTTACCCTTACCGTTTGCTTCGATATTCTTCACCGCACCGTCAAGCACCGAGAGGGTCCGGAGGCCGAGGAAGTCCATCTTTACCAGCCCCAGCTTCTCGACCGGCTCCATCGAATACTGTGTCGCGACCTGATTTTCGCCGAATTTACGCACCGGCACCATGTCGCTCGTCGGCTTCGGCGTGATGACCACGCCGGCGGCGTGCTGCGAACAGTGGCGCGCCAGCCCCTCTATGTGCATCGCCGTATCGACGAGCTTCTTTATCTCCGGCTTGCCGTCGTAGGCCGCCTTGAGGTCGGGCACATGTTCAAGCGCTCCCTTGATATCCTTTATCTCCGGCGTCGGCATCGCGGGGATCAGCTTCGCTATCGCGTTCACCTCGACGATTGGGATATTCAGCGCGCGGCCGACATCTTTAATCGCGCCGCGGCTCTTCATCCGTCCGAAGGTTATGATCTGCGAGACGTGGTCCGTGCCGTACTTTTCGACAATATAGGCGATCAGCTCTTCACGTCCCTTGTCGGAGACGTCGGTATCGATATCGGGCATGCTTATGCGTTCCGGGTTGAGAAAACGCTCAAAGAGCAGATTGTACCTTATCGGGTCGAGGTCGGTTATCCCCAGTGAATAGGCGACGAGTGATCCCGCCGCCGATCCGCGGCCGGGGCCGATAGGGATGTCGCGGGCCTTGGCCGCCACAATGATGTCGGAGACGATGCAGAAATAACCGGGAAAATCCATCTGTTCTATGATGCCAAGCTCGTATTCAAGACGGTCCAGATACTCCTGAGGCGGCTCCTCCGTCTTCAGCCTGCGGCGAAGCCCCTCGGCGGCCAGCTTGCGCAGGTGCGTCGAGAGCGTCTCTCCTGGCGGCAGCGGAAACTCCGGCAGGTAGTAATGGCCGGTCTTGAGCTTGACCTCGCAGCGATCGGCTATCCGCTGCGTATTGATCAGCGAATCGGGCAGTTCGCCGCCAAATATCTGCCACATCTCCTCCGGCGAACGGAAATAATAGTCGCTGCCCGTAAAGCGGTAACGCTTCTCATCGGTGACGATGCTGCCAGTCTGCACACAGAGCAGGATGTCGTGCCACTCGGCGTCCTCACGTTTCAGATAGTGCGCGTCGTTCGTGGCGATGAGCGGTATATCGAGCTTTTTGGACATCTCGACGAGCGTCTTGTTTACAATGGCCTGCTCGGGGATGATGTTCGACTGTATCTCCAGAAAGAAATTGCCCTTGCCCATAATGTCCAGATAAAGCTGAGCGCGCTCGTAGGCGGCATCGATATTGTTCTGTATAATAAACTGCGGTATCTCGCCGCCGAGACAGGCGGAGGCGCAGATCAGCCCCTTGCTGTACCGCGCGAGCAGTTCATGGTCGATTCGCGGCTTATAGTAAAAGCCGTCGGTGTTGGCGATCGAAACAAGTTTGGTGAGGTTATAATAACCCTCTTCATTCTCGGCGAGCAGTATCAGGTGGTTCTGGTTCTTTCCCTCGCGGCAGGTATGACCGTTGGGGTCCACGTAGACCTCACAGCCAAGTATCGGCTTCACACCTGCATCATTGCACTTATTATAAAATTCCACGCAGCCGAACATCACACCGTGGTCCGTCAGCGCGACGGAATCCATCCCCATGCTGCGCGTCGTCGCCGCGAGGTCGGAACACTTATTGGCCCCGTCTAGCAGACTATATTCACTATGTACGTGAAGGTGTACGAAAGGTTTATCCATATTTATTCATTTCCCTCAGATTCATCTTCATTCGCGTGGACGCTCTTAACATAGAGCACCTCCGCTCCCGCCAGTCTCAGCACGTGTGAGGTGAGAGACTGCGCCGCGGTCGGCTCGTTCTCTTCTGCCTCCGCCGCCGCGGTGGACGGTTTTTCGGGAGCCGGTTCGTCCGGCTCGCTTACATGCTGCGGCTGGGTCTGCGCCTCCCCACTCTCGATTCCCCACAGCTTCGCCGCGGCGCAGGTAAGCGTCTTGCGGTTATGCGGGATCGAGAGGAAGTTCTTCGCCGGCATCTGCCGCTCAAAGGCCACCTCCAGCGTGCCGTCGCGGCGCGAAAGCTCCGCGTTCAGCAGCGCGGCGGCGATCGGCAGCCAGTCGGAGGAAAGATTCCCCACCAGCCGCGAAAATTCGTTATCTCCAAGTCTGGCGCACAGTCCCGCGACGTCAAAAGCGGCGGGCGCGTCATTTCCGAAGATCATGTCGGGCTGCGCCGCAAAGAGCGGAGCCGGTTCCTGAACTCTCCTCGGGGCCGATCGCTCCTGCCGTACGGGCGGCAGTTCCTCCTCCGGCGGCATCCAGAAATCGTCCGCGGGCGGAAGCGGCTCCGGCATACGCTTCTCACGCGGCGGCGCGGGTGAAAATTCCTCGCGCGGCGGACGTGCCGCCGGCTGCGGCGCCGCGGCGCGCTCCGGCTCCCTGCCGCGGGAAGGCGGCGCAGGCTGGACGTTTCCCGCCAGTATATTCTGCAGCTCCATAAATATCAGGCCGCTGAATATATCTCCCTTCATCCCGTAATGCGTGCGCGGCAGAAGACGGCTGCACAGCATGCAGGCCGCCTGCAGTTTATCCTTGTCCCAATGCTGAGCCTCCGCGGCGAGATAATCACGCTCCGCGCTTGAAGTTTCAAGCGCCTCCAGAGCCTTGTCTTTCCACAGGCAGAAGAGCCACAGGTCCCGAAAAAGCACAAAGAGCGCCTCGCAAAGCCGCTCCGAAGAGATGCCCCTCGCCATTATCGAATGCAGAGCCGCCGCCGCTCCCTGCGGATCGGTGCGCAGCATCGTCACCCACTTTTCCAGCTCGGCGCGGCTGCTCCCGCTCGTCAGCTCGCGGACGCTCTCCAAAGAAAGCTTTCCGCGGCCAAGAGCCACGGCCTGCTCCGTGAGCGACAGCGCGTCGCGCAGGGCTCCGTCGGCCTGGCGGGCGATCTCCCAGATACCCTCCTCGTCGGCCTCGATATTCTCCTGAGAGCAGACGTGCTTAAGGCGGCTAACGGTGTCGGCGATAGTTATCCGGTGAAAGGGTATGTGCTGGCAGCGCGAGCGTATAGTGACCGGCACCTTGTGGGGCTCGGTCGTCGCCAGAAGAAATACGACGTTCGCGGGCGGCTCCTCCAGCGTCTTCAGCAGCGCGTTGAAGGCGGCGTCCGTAAGCATATGAACCTCGTCTATAATGTAGACCTTGTATGATGCGGAGAGCGCCTTGAGGCTCACATGGCTCTTAAGGTCGCGAATCTCCCCTATCCCGCGGTTTGAGGCTCCGTCGATCTCTATAACGTCAAGATGTTCGCCGGCGGCGATGGCGCGGCAGTTCTCGCAGACGCCGCAGGGTTCGCAGTCCTCGCCGCGGTTCAGACAGTCAAGCGACTTAGCTACAAGGCGCGCGGCAGAGGTCTTGCCGCAGCCGCGCGGCCCCGAAAAAAGATAGGCGTGTCCAAGCGATCCCTCGCGCAGGGATTCCAGCAATACGCCGACGGCCGCGCTCTGTCCGACCATGTCGGAAAATGTCTGGGGCCTATATCTGCGGTATAGTGAAATATACATGTTTCCCCTCCTCGATCAATCCTTACACATTCTACAGGAAAAAACCGCTCTTGACCCCTACTGAAAATAATCCGTCAGCATATTTCCCCGGCGCGACTTGTTGAGCGCGTCGTTTATGCGGTCGCGAAGTTCGGCAAGCGGCGGCATTCCCGGAAGCAGTTCGCTATCCGTGAGGATCGTCTTGCGTCTTATCACCAGAGACTGCTCTCCCTTTTCACCAAGTATCTTTATGTCATAGGGTGCAAGCTCAAGCTCGAGGGTACTGTCCAAACGCTCGCCAAGCTCCGTAAAAAGCCTGGACGACTCATCAGTAGCCGGAGCGGAGAGAAGCACGGCGTCGTCCACATAGAGACGCACGTCGCCGGAGACGGTATCGGTCTTGATCTTCAATGACTGCACCACATCCTTGCGCTGTATCTCGATGCCCTTATCGCGCAGGTACTGAAGAGCCGCATCGACGCGCTCTTCCTCCTCAGGGTGCGTCTGGAATATTCCAAGCTGATATTGGGCGCGCTTTAGCTTTTCCACCTTCATGCGCTCCATCATCGTCAGCATCGCCGCGGGATTATAGCCCGCCTTATAGAGGACGTCTATCCCCCTCGCGTCGGCCTCCTTCTCCAGCTCGATACTGTAGCTGTTCATCAGAGCCGTCTGCAGTCCGCTCGCCATCGCCGCGACCCCCGCGCCGGAGTCGCCCGCCTGCGTCGCGGCAACCAGCCCCGCGATCGTCAGCAGCGTGAGCCTGTTGTTGCGCTTCGCCTGTACGATCCCGTGAGCGCGGTCGGCGTGGATAAATTCGTGACACATGACCGCCGCGATCTCGTCCTCGCTCTTCAGGAATTCAAGCATACCGGTCGTGAAATAGGTCATGCCGCCGGGCAGCGAGAAGGCGTTGGGCTCCTTCATCTCAATGATGCGCACGTTGTAATCAAGGTCGCGCTGAAGAAACGGCGTGAGCTTAGATGCGATCAGCGCAAGCTTCGCCTCCGCCGCCGGGTCAAGGACGCGCGGCACCTGTTTCTCGATCGCCTCCGACCCCTTGCGTCCGATCTTCAATTCACGCTTTATCGTTTTATCACTGGGCTCCGGCGACGCGGCCGCGTGCGCGGCCACAGCCGGTAAAAGTAACACAATCAACATTAACACCAGCATCGTCTTTTTCATCATCAGTCGCCCCTCCCTTTTCCATGTACGTTTCGCTGCGAGAGCGTTCTCTATTATTATACCGAAAAAAGGACGGTTCGTTTTCGCCCGCGGTTGTTTAACTCCGCTCTTTATACGGATTTTAAATTCGTGATTCCGGCGGCGACGGGGTTATTCTCAAAGGCGTTGAAAATACTATTAAAAATATCGGCAGGGTCGGGATGTATGAGACCGATAAAGAGATCATCAGGATGATGACGGAATGACTCTTAACACGCGGCGAAGGTGACCAATCCACAAATTAGAAGATAAAAATAACGGGAGAACGTCAATGACGCCTCCCGCTGTTTTTGATTAAAGTTATTTTCGCGTGATCTTACGCGATAAACTTTTTGATGTCCTCTACCGTTGTGGGCTCCGCGGAGCGAACCATCGTGCCCTTTTTCATCTCGACGATCGTCGGGAGCTTCGCGATTCCGAGCTTTTCCACCATCTTGCCGTTACGGTAGCCGTCGATAAAGGCGATCTGCTTGCCGCTCTCCTTTGCGTATTTTTCGGCTTCGACCTGCAGCTTGACCTGATCCTGGTCGATGCTGGAGGTAAAGAGGGCGATCACCTCTTCGGGGTCGATGAGCACTGAGCGGAGGTGAAGCTGCTCGGTGATGTATGAGTAGGCGGCCATCGCTGCCACCGCGCCGTCGCCGGCGGCGGTTACAACCTGACGGAGGTACTTGTCACGGATGTCGCCCGCGGCGAAGATACCCTCGACGGAGGTCTCCATCTTGTCATTGGTATCGATCCAGCCGCCGCGGGTCTGCTTGACGACCGAGCTCTCGGGCTGGAGGTAGGCGACGTTCGGCTCCGTGCCGACAAATACGAAGCAGCCGGCGACGGGGAGATCCGAGATCTCGCCGGTCTTGACGTTCTTAAGCACGAGCTTCTCCACAACACCCTCGCCCTCTATCGACTCGACGACGGAATTCCAGACGGGGACGATCTTCGGGTTCGCGAGCGCCTGCTCGATGGCAAGGCGGTCGGCCCTCCACTCGTCACGGCGGTGGATGATGTAGACCTTATCGGCAAAGCGTGTGAGGTAACCGGCCTCTTCAACGGCCACGTTACCGCCGCCGACGACGGCGATCGTCTCGCCCTCAAAGAAGGCCGCGTCGCAGACCGCGCAGTAGCTGACGCCCGCGCCGGTGAATTCGGCTTCGCCGGGGCATCCAAGCTTCCTGAAGCTGGCGCCGGTGGCGAGGATGATCGCCTCGGCCTCGATCTCGCCGCTGTCGGTGACGACAAACTTGCTGCCGTCTCTGAGATCTATCTTCTGTACCGTGCAGCTTCTGAATTCGGCCTTGAAGTGCTCCGCGTGCTTGCGGAATGTTTCGCCGAGTTCGGAGCCTGTCGAGTGGATCGTTCCGGGCCAGTTTTCAATTTCGTCCGTGATGTTGATCTGACCGCCGGGAATACCCTTTTCAAGGATAAGCGTGTCAAGTCCGGCGCGGCGTCCGTATACCGCCGCCGCAAGACCCGCCGGGCCGGCTCCGATTATTACAAGTTCTCTCTTTTCCATGATTAACATCCTTCCTCAAAGAATATTATTCTTTATAAGTTTTCTTATAGATATGATTATATTAAATTTTATCTTTTACGCCATATAATATGACGAATTATTCCATTATAATCTAAAATTTTATTCATGAGAACAAATTCACTTGGTGCCATATCCTCTAGCGCACAAATCTGCGCCTCACCCGCCGTCTCTAACAATAGCAGTCCGCCGCTTTTCAGTAAACGGGGAAACGACTCAAAAAATTTCCGGTAGAGAAATAGGCCGCCAGCCCCGCCGTCAAGGGCCATATGCGGTTCATAGTCGCGCACCTCCGGCATCAGCCACGCCATTTCCGCCTCCGGTATATACGGCGGATTGGAGATTATGAAATCAAGGCTGCCCTCGCCGACGGGCGCCTCCGCGGGTTCGGCGTTGCGCAGCAGGACAAGGCGCTTTTCAAGGCGGTGAAGCCCTCTGTTGATCGAAGCCCAGCGAAGCGCCTGCGGGCTCTTGTCCACGCCGATACCAGTAAGCGATTCATTCTCCAGCAGCAGGGATAGGGCGATACAGCCGCTGCCCGTGCACCAGTCGGCAAAAGAGGCCGCGCGGCCCGAGGGAAAGTATTCAAGCGCCGCTTCGACGAGCAGCTCCGTCTCCGGACGCGGAATGAGAACGCCGCGCCCCACCTTGAAGCGGTAGCCGTAAAATTCCGCTTCGTGGAGCACGTATGACAGCGGCACGCCCCCCGCGCGTTTGGCTGTCATAGAGAAAATCCCCTCACAGGCCTGCGCGGGGATTTCGTCGTCCTTGTATAGAAGTTCAGCCCGGCCGATGCCAAGACGCCGGGAGATGATGAGGTCCGCCGAGTATTCCGGACGGGCCGCCGCCGAAAGGACGAGCGTCTCGCGGCAGCGGCGGCGGAGCTCCTGCAGTTTCAATATTTTATACCGAGAGAAGCTTCATCTTCTCCGCCTGGTCGGCCTCGGACAACATGCTGATGAGCTCGTAGAGATCACCGTCAAGTATCTGGTCAAGCTTGTAGAGGGTGAGGTTTATCCGGTGGTCCGAAAGGCGGTTCTGCGGGAAATTATAGGTACGAATGCGTTCCGCGCGGTCGCCGGTCCCAACCTGCCCCTTGCGCTCTGCCGCCATCTCGGCGTTCTGCCGCTGGAGTTCGGCGTCGTAAAGCTTGGTGCGCAGGAACTGCATCGCCTTCGCGCGGTTCTTTATCTGTGAGCGTTCGTCCTGACAGGTGACGACGATCCCGGAGGGAAGGTGCGTAATGCGCACCGCGGAGTCCGTCATGTTGACGTGCTGCCCGCCCGCGCCGCTGGAGCGGTAGGTGTCGATCTTAAGATCCTCCGTGCGGACCTCTACGTCTACGTCTGCCGCCTCCGGCAGCACCGCGACGGTCGCCGTCGAGGTGTGGATGCGTCCGCTGGCCTCCGTCTCCGGTACGCGCTGGACGCGGTGGACGCCGCTCTCAAACTTCAGCATGCTGAAGGCGCCGATTCCGTCGACGCGGAAGATTATTTCCTTGTACCCACCGATACCGGTCTCGCTGCCGGAGATGATCTCCGTCTTCCAGTGCTGGCGTTCGGCGAAGCGTGTGTACATGCGGAAGAGGTTTGCCGAGAAGAGGGCCGCCTCTTCGCCGCCGGCGCCGCCGCGTATTTCAATGATAACGCTCTTGTCGTCGTTGATATCCTTAGGCAGGAGCAGCACGCGGATATCCTTTTCCAGCTCGGGAACGCGCGCCTCAAGCTCGGATAGCTCCTCCTTCGCCAGTTCGCGCATCTCCTCGTCGTCGCCGTCGATCATCTCTTTGGCGTCAGCGATGCCCTGAAGCACAGCCTCATACTTAGAAAAGGCGTCGACGATCGGCGCGAGGTCGACATGCTTCTTACCGAGCTGCTGCATCTCCTGAGGATCGTTGGCCACCGCGGGATCGGCCATCTTCTGTTCCAGCTCCCGATAACTGGCCTCTATCTCTTTAAGTTTATCTATCAGTTCCATATTCTGCACCACCTGCTGTAAGATGAGCCGCTGATCATATGCCCCCTCTGCGTCATAGGCAGGGCCGCCCGCCTATTTAGCATCCGGTACATCTAATAGCGGAGCTAACATTCTATTTCTGCCGGTAATTTACCATTAATCAGAGTTCCCCTTATCGGGGTCAAGCGCCACGTCAAGCGCGGCTATCGCGACCTCCAGCTGATCCGCCGATGGTTCGCGCGTCGTTATATATTGGAGCGAAAGCGCGGGCATTATACAGTATTTTCCCCAGGTCTCCGAATTTGAGGCGCCGCGGATGAACTCATAGGAGAGCCCGATCACTAGCGGCAGCAATACGACACGGCTGCCCACGCGCCAAAGCACGGAGCCGCCGCCGATGAGGGAAAAGACGATGATGCTCACGACGATTACGACCAAAAGGAAGGAGGTTCCGCAGCGTCTGTGGATGCGCGAATAGTGCGCCACGCTCTCCGGCGTCAGCGGCGCGTCATGCTCATAGGCGTTGATCGTCTTGTGCTCCGCGCCGTGATATTCAAAGACGCGGGCGATATCTTTCCACATGGAGATCGCCGCCACGTAGCCGACAAAGATCACACCGCGCAGGCATCCCTCGACGATGTTTTTGCCGAAGTGAGAGAGCGCGAAATGAGTGGTGATGTATTCGGATATAAACATCGGCAGCGCGAGGAATATCCCCACCACGCCAAGCAGCGCGGCCCCAACAGAAAGCACCATCTCCCAGGGAGAAATCTTTTCCTCTTCTCCGAGGCTGATATCCGCGGAGAGGGAGAGCGCGCGCATGCCGATCCGCATCATCTCAACCATCGTGGCAAAACCGCGGACGACGGGCCATTTCCAAAAACCGCCCTTCAGCCAATTCGAACCGAGCCATGATTTCAGGCAGATAGCCCCGCCTGGCTCCCTGACGGCAAGCCCCCAGTGTTCGGGCCCCTTCATGAGCACGCCCTCGATGACGGCCTGTCCGCCTACCGGTATTCTTTTAGGAGGCAGATCCATGAGCGCCGAGAGCGTCACATGAAGCAGTGCGGTTGTTCTCATTGCGAGAGCATATCCTCCATATCTTTGTAGGGCTGTCCGCAGGAATGAGCCTCATGGCACGAACCTTCTGTGACACAGGAGGGACCGGCAGCGGCAAAGAGCACGGGAGCGGCGGCGCGTACAGCGCGCAGCATCTCCCTCGCCAGCTCGCGTATCTCCCATTGAGCCCGGCGGCAGAGGCGGAGCGCGAAGAAATGGTGCAGCTCGCGCGCGTTCATCGTCAGCACGATACGCGTCTCCGCGCCGTGCGGCAAGATAAAACGCGCGTCCTCCTTCGGGATGCCGAGGGCGACAAGCTCATCGTAGGTGCGCTGGGCCGACTCCGTCTGCTCCTTGAATAGGGCGAGGGCGCGCGGGTCAGACTTGACCGTGGGCGGCACAATACATTCGTTGCCGGTCATCCCCACATAACGCTGGCTCTGCTGGGAATAACTGGCCATCCTGTGGCGCACGAGCTGGTGGGTCGCTACGCGGCTCAGTCCCTCCGCCGCGAAGGTAAAGGAGGCGTGTTCAAAGGGAGAGAGATGTCCGGCCTCGCGCAGCATCTTTAAAAACGAAGCGGTCTTTGCCGTGTCGAGGCCGTCAAATATCTCGGCCGCGCCCGACGGGCTGTAGCATATCTTTGCCGCGGCGGCGACTACTCTGTCCGCCTCGGGCGTAGCGGCGATAAGTTTCACAAAAACGCTCATTCCGGCTCCACTCCTCTGTTATTGTCACTATTATTAAGGCTAATTTTCACTCGCAAACGCGAAATAAAAAGACGTTCATTATCGTTTCAGCTCACATAAATAAAAGACGCTTAGAAATACGTGCATTTGGGTCAGCCGATAAATAGCGAAAAGTCTAAATCTTGGACTTCGTACAAGTCGCTTATATATCGGTCGGATGCCGCCGCTCATGGCATATAAAGCCGGGAGATACGAAACTTCACAGATACGACTGCCGGGGGGGCGATTCCGCCCGCGGCCTAAAATGACGCGGACTGCCACTATTGGCTAAACAAAAGAGGGGTTCGCCTAAGCGCCCCCCTCTTAAATCGAAAAGCTATTCGGCGGTCTCGCTGACGTTCTTCTGTCCGTAATTCACGCCGGCATACTTCTGACGGAACTTCTCAAGACGTCCCGCTTCGATGACGCGGCCCTTCTTTCCAGTGTAGAAAGGATGGCATGCGCTGCAGACCGAAACTCTCATATCGCCCACGGTGGACTTAGTCTCAAATGTATTGCCACAGGCGCAGGTGACCTTGCAGGTTTCGTATTTCGGGTGGATGTCCTTCTTCATTTATTGCACCTCCAGATGTTCAAGTACGTCTAACATACAGCAATGTATTATATGCCAGATTGCCGGCAGACGCAAGTTTTTTATTTCATTTACCTAATTATTGTTAATTGCAAAAGTAACCGCGTCCCCCAAGTGATATAAGCATCGTAATAACT